>ERZ840057.148-NODE-148-length-74447-cov-704.711286_pt1 | contig 74447 bp, 65 predicted proteins | sample MGYA00519907_ERZ840057 | MGnify/ENA primary metagenome ERZ840057 (study PRJEB31850, sample SAMEA3708862) | human gut metagenome | biome: human gut; feature: human-associated habitat; material: faeces | place: China | collected 2014 ...
GCAGCTCTGATACCATCCTCAGAGCCATCAAGGAACTGACACAGGAAAACATCTCCTATACTTCCGACCAAGGCAAGACCTATGATTTCAATACTGCAGACAAACTCAACACATTGCTTATAAACGCTTTGGTTTCTACAGGCGAGTTGAAGGAAATTGAGGAATACGATGTTGACTTTGACCATCAGTTCCTTGAAACGGAGAAGTATGATGCAAAACCGACCTACAAAAAGTTCCTCGGCTACAGGCCTGGCGTATATGTTATCGGTGACAAGATAGTCTATATCGAGAACAGCGATGGCAACACGAATGTGCGTTTTCATCAGGCAGACACCCATAAGAGATTCTTCGCTCTTCTGGAATCCCAGAACATCCGTGTAAATCGCTTCAGGGCAGACTGCGGTTCATGCTCGAAGGAAGTCGTCAGTGAGATAGAGAAGCATTGCAAACATTTCTACATCCGTGCCAACCGATGCAGTTCGCTCTACAATGACATCTTTGCTCTGAGAGGATGGAAGACGGAAGAGATTAACGGTATCCAGTTCGAACTTAATTCCATTCTCGTTGAGAAATGGGAAGGCAAGTGCTATCGTCTTGTCATCCAGAGACAAAGACGCAACAGTGGCGAGCTTGACCTGTGGGAAGGCGAATACACTTACCGTTGTATTCTGACCAACGATTACAAGTCATCGACAAGGGACATTGTTGAATTCTACAATCTGCGTGGCGGCAAGGAACGTATCTTTGACGACATGAACAACGGATTCGGTTGGAGCAGGCTCCCCAAGTCATTCATGGCGGAGAATACTGTCTTTCTTCTGCTTACTGCATTGATACACAATTTCTACAAGACCATCATGAGCAGGCTTGACACCAAGGCTTTTGGGCTCAAGAAAACGAGTCGCATAAAGGCTTTTGTCTTCAGATTCATCTCCGTACCTGCCAAGTGGATCATGACTGCAAGGCAATACGTGCTGAATATCTACACAGAGAACCGCGCTTATGCAAAACCCTTCAAAACAGAATTCGGATAAGAATCCTTTCTTTCCGGTTAGAATATGCGTATTACCTCAAGTCGCATCGTGGGGTAAGGGGATGGTGGCTACATATTGATGTTGTGCTGTTGCTTTTTACTGAAAGCTGCTACTAACGACTCATAAATCTACCCTTAATCGTGTATTGGATGATAGTTGCGGATTTTAGGTATATAAAATTATACGATAACAATAATTTCAAAATATTAAAGATGAACAGTTTAAGAATTGGATTGATGTCCGCTGCCCTCGTTGCCGGTTTGGCAACGGCAAGTGCACAAACTATGGCTGCCGATAGTGTGATGCAGCATGTAAACGGCAAGCGCCTCAGCGTGGGTGGTTATGGCGAGGTTGCCATGAGCCGCAACTTCTATAGCGACGCAGGAAAACGCTACTCTAACGCCACCGCTTATAAAAACGCACCCGACCACGGACGCTTCGACATTCCTCATGCAGTAATCTACCTGGGTTACGACTTCGGAAAGGGATGGACCATGGGTACTGAAATTGAGTTTGAACACGGAGGTACCGGACAGTCTATCGAATACGAGGCAGAGGAGGCCATCGAGTATGAACAAGAGGTAGAGAAAGGTGGCGAGGTGGAACTCGAACAGTTCTGGATTCAGAAATCATTCGGTCGATGGGCTAACATCAAGGCTGGACACATCGTTGTACCTGTAGGTCTTACCAATGCCTATCACGAACCATTGAATTTCTTTACTGTTTATCGTCCGGAAGGAGAAAACACCATTCTTCCTTGTACATGGCACCAGACTGGTATCAGTTTCTGGGGAAAGAGCGGTAAGTTCCGCTACGAGGCACAGTTTCTGGCAGGTTTGAACGCCTACCGTTTCAGTCGCAGCAACTGGATTCAAGGCGGTGCCAAGAGTCCATACGAGTTTGAGGTAGCCAACAAATATGCCGTTGCTGCCCGTGTAGATAACTACAGTATTCCTGGTCTGTGCATCGGACTGAGCGGTTACTACGGCAAGGCGATGGGCAACACCACCCCACAGGATACCCAACACAAAAACATCAAGGGAAACGTATATGTAGGTGCCTTCGACTTCACCTACAACAAGTACAACTGGAAGATTAGAGGCAACGTGGATTATGGCTATGTAAGCGATGCTACAGCCATTACCAGCATTGTATATCCTGGTACGGCTAACGTCAAGCCTAATGAATCAGGCAGCGGCAAATACTTCGGCAGTCATGCCATCGCTACCATGGTGGAAGCAGGCTATGATGTCTTCTCTCAGATTTCCAAGTTGCGTGAAAACAACCAGAAGCTGTATGTGTTCGGTCATTTCGAGTATTACGATTCATCCGTTCACAATACCACCGCCAAGTGGACCAACCGCAAAATTGTGGCAGCAGGTATCAACTACTTCCCTCTCCCACAAATCTGTGTGAAAGCTGAATACAACCAGCGCATCTTCCACTCTAAGTACAACAATGAGCCAGTCGTGAACATCGGCATCGCTTATCAGGGCTTCTTCCTCTAATCCAGGGGAAAAGAGCCGTTTCATAGAATAATAATTATCATATTCAAACATAAAAAACAAAGAAACATGAAAAAGATTTTTCAGAAGGCATTCTTGTTCGTAGCAACAATGACCTTATCTTTGGGTTTCGCTTCTTGTAGCGATGATGATGGTCCAGTAACAGAGGGTAACGTAGTTCCAGCAACAGAATTATCAGCAGTTGCCAACACTTATGTAAACGACATTATCAATCCTACCTACAAGGATTTGAGAGACAACGCTAAGGTTCTGAAGGATGCATGCGACAAGGCATACGCCAACGCCAAGGCTGGCAACTTGAGCGATGCAGATATCACTGCTGCCTGCGAGGCTTTCAAGAACGCTCGTCGTGAATGGGAGCGCAGTGAGGCATTCCTCTATGGTGCAGCAGCCAACAACGAGATTGACCCACACATCGACTCATGGCCACTCGACCACGACCAGATGGTAGAAGCACTCAACAAGCAGAGCATCATCTCCAGCATCAAGGGTGAAAACCCTGCCCAGTTTATCTATACAGAACACAAGTACTTCGAATCAGTAATCGGTTTCCACGGATTGGAGTTCGTACTCTTCCGCAATGGTGCTGAACGTACTGCAGCCATGCTGAATGCCAACGAGACAGAAGCAGGCATGACATCTGTGAAGGGTATTGATGAGTTGGCATTTGCTGCCGCTGCAGCTGGCGACATCTACAACATGACTTCACTCCTCCAGTATGGTTGGAATGGTGATGCAACCCTCGGTTCTTGGTTGACATCCAATTGCAATTGGGTGATTGATGGTCTTAAAGATCTGGAAGATAGCGCAGGTGCCCTTTCTTCTGCAGGTATCGGCTACGGTCAGTTCCTCCTCAATGCCACAGGCGAGAAGGCTTGGTTCCCAACATGGCAGGAGACCTTGGAGAATGTATTCGTAGGTGGTTGCTCTAGCATCTGCCAGGAGGTTTACACCCAGAAACTCGGCCAGGCTTATCGTGTTGCTACCGGTCATGGTGGTATTACAGAGGAAGGCGAAAAAGAGTCTAAAGACTACATCGAGTCACCATACAGCAAGCGTTCATTCATCGACTATCAGGACAACATCTACTCTATCAAGAACTCTCTCTATGGTACACGTGATGTAACTGCTACAACTCCTGTTGCTAATTCATTGATGACTATCATGAAGAAGTATAACTATAGTGGCTACAGCGCATTGAACACAGCTCTCGATGAGGCTATCGCTGCATTGGAGTCTGCCAAGAAGAGCGGTATCGCCTTCGTGGATGATCCAGCCAATGCTCAGGTAAAGACTTGCATCGACAAGATCAACACCCTGGACGACGAGTTGAACAATGCTGGTTCATGGTTCCGCGCCTTGAAGGTTTCCAAGTAATTTATCCATTACAGCAGAAACAACAGGAATAAAGAATAAAGGATTACGTAGCTTTGCTTTCTTCAATAGAAGCGAAGCTACGTCATTTGGGTTAAATATAATATATCACAAAGAAAATACATTATGAATAAGAATTTTAAGAATTACGCCTACATGTCGTTCGCCCTGGCTTTGGCTACGACAATGGCTAGCTGTTCTGACGATGACAACTAAGTTGAAATTCAGGAAACAGATGCCGCATACGTAGGTAAGGAAGTGGGTAACTTTACTGCAGATGAGTGGTATCCAGGTGGTAAACTGGGTACAACAGAGAACACAGGTTCCAGCAGCTACTCAGACCAGACACCTGCTGTAGATAACGACCCAGAACTCTTCAAGCAGTTCTTTATCGGCGAGCAGATGTTCGAGCGCCAGTATTCATGGAATACAGGTGCATTCAAGGGCTTAGGTCCTGCTTCAGTCCGCTCATCTTGCTTTGATTGCCATCCAGAGTATGGCCATGGCAAGCGCAAGGCACAGTATGAAACCCGCTATGGTAATGGTAACGGCTATCTGCTCGTAGTATATCATCCTGTAGATGGTGCCAACAGCAATGATGGTGGCTATGTAACTGAGGTTACAGGTATGCCTCAGACACAAGCACAGTCTCCATTCTTGCCACCTATCGATGAGAGCAAAATCAATATGAGTTGGGAGCACGTCAACAAGATGGAAACAGAAGAGATACCATCCATGCAGTTCCCTGATGGCGAAAAGTTTGATTTGATTTATCCTGAGATTTCTATCCCTAAGAGTGCCTTCAACACCAGTCCTACTCCATACGAAACCGGCAATGGTGCAGTAGCTGTAAGATTGGAATCTACCATCGGTATTGGTGGTACAGGACTGGTAGATGCCATTCCTAACGAAGCTATCAAGGCACAGTATGCATCAGAGGCATCTTACTTCAAGAAAGCTGGACTTGACGTAAAAGAATACATCAATCCATCATTTTGGGATGCCAACAAGAATGACTTTACCGACGGAGCATACTATACAACATTTGGTAGAGATAGCAAATACGCTATTGGTGGCGTGCATGCAGATGGCAGCACATTCGATCCAAACACCTCTGAATTGAACAAAAAGATTGTCAAGCGCTTCACTTATGCCTTGACCCGTGGTAGTTTACAGGATGGTCCTGGTGCTAACGCTATCTGGAACATCACCAATGTTACCCGTCAGGATCGTCCTTGCCTCTATACCACGACCCCTTGGGCAAAGGCAATGTCAGAGAATACGGATGTGATTGCAGCCATCCAGAAGGATCCTACCTCTCCATATTATGCAGATGGTACTGACGAGGGAATCAAGGAAGCAGTAGTAAACCTGTTGGATCCAAAAACCAACCAGTTTGACAACCAATGGCACAACTTCAAGCCTGAGCAGAACATGGACGATTTCTATGCCTTCATGGTATGGCATCGTGGACTTGCAGTACCTCGTGCCCGCAACGAGGTGGAAGCCATCATGTGGCACTGCTACAGCAAGAAGAGTCATGCCTATAGTTCAGCCATGAACTTCTACAAAGCATCGAAGAGCGATCGTGATGCAGTGGTTAAGTTCCTGCGTTCTATCTAATGATAAGATATTACAAGAAGAAACAAAAATAAGAAAAGCTGCCAGGCTATCAAAAGCATTTGGCAGCTTTTTTATCAGAACCTCTAAATATACGTATAAAATCTTGCTTGTCTCCGAATAATATCGTAATTTTGCAGCGGAAATTCTATCAAGATTCCAACTAAGTATGGTTAAAAAGATTATATTCATTCTTTACATTCTTGTGCTCGTATGCATGGCTGCCGCCACCATCGTGGAAAAAAGCCAGGGCACGGATTATGCCCATGCCCACTACTATGGGGCATGGTGGTTCATTCTTATCTGGGCAGTACTTGCTGCCCTCGGTGCTTTCTACATCATCAAAAGAAAAGTGAAGTGCGCTTCTACATTGGCACTCCATCTCTCCTTCATCATCATCCTTGCCGGGGCATTGCTCACACATATATCGGCTAAACGGGGCATGATTCATCTGCGCATCGGTCAGCCTACAGATACTTATATGGCTCAGGATGAAGAGCAGGGTATGCAGGAAGAGAAACTCCCTTTCTCGCTCTGCCTGCAGAAGTTTGAAGCGAAGATGCACGATGGAACCAACGCCGTGGCTGACTATTCTTCAAAATTCACCGTAATAGACGGAGATGATAAGAGCGAAGGCGAAGTTTCGATGAATAACATCTATTCCCACCGGTCTTACCGTCTTTATCAGTCATCTTACGATGAAGACGGCAAGGGAAGCGTGCTCGCTATCAATGCCGATCCATACGGCATACCAGTCACCTATACTGGCTATGCACTGCTCTTCATCTCCCTCGTATGGATGCTCTTCGACCCTAAGGGCGGTTATCGCAAACTACTGAAGAGTCCTTTGCTCAAGAAGGGAGCCTTGATGACAGCACTCATCCTCAGCATGGGCAATATACAGACACTGCATGCAGAATCTGCAACAGGCAATCTCCAAAATGCTGTATTGCCAAAGGAAACTGCAGAGAAGTTTGGCGAGCTTCATATTCTCTACAACGACCGCATCTGTCCGGTACAGACCTTTGCCCTCGATTTCTGCAAGAAGATATATGGAGCCAGGAGCTATCTGGGATTGACTGCAGAACAGGTACTCTCTGGTTGGGTATTCTATGGAAATACTTGGGCAAACGAGCCTTTCATCAAGATCAAGAGCGGAGAAATGAAAACAGCGATGAATCTGCCTGACTATGCTTCGCTCAATACTTTCTTCAATCGTGAAATGGGTGGCTATACCATCGGACAGTATGTTCAGGAATACTACAATGGGCAGCAGGACAAGTTCCATCAGCAAGCCGCCGATATCGATGGCAAGATACAAATCATCATGGAGTTGCGAGAAGGTATCTCATTGAAAGTTCTTCCTTACACCTTCACCAAGAATGTGAAGGCTACCAAGGATCATTCATTCATCAAGGCTGGCACTACCACGTGGTTTTCACCTGTAGATAAGTTGCCACAGGCCGTGGAGCACCAGCATGCGCTCTATATCAAGAATGTATTCTCTCTGCTGAATGGTGATGTAAAGGCAGGCAATACGCGCCGTGTAAACGAGTTCTTCGTCAAGATGAAGAAATATCAGGAGGTTAGTAGCGGTAATTCGCTGCCAACAGCTACACAGTATAAGGCAGAACGCATCAATAATGCCTTTCCTTTTGCAACCATTCTCTTCATGGCAAACCTCACACTGGGCTTCATTGCCCTCTTCTACACCATCTATCGCATGACGAAGAAGAGAGAAATCAAGGCATTGAACATCGCTTTGCCTATCTTGCTTGGCGTTTCCTTCTTTGCCTTAACCTTCGGATTGGCATTGAGATGGATTATCAGCGGCAACATACCTATGTCTAACGGATATGAAAGTATGCTGACTGTAGCCTGGTTCGTGATGCTTATCAGCATTTTGATGCAGTTGCGCATCCGCATCGTGATGGTATTCGGCTTCCTGATTTCAGGATTCTTCCTTCTGGTAAGCCATATCAACCAGATAGATCCTGCTATCGGACAGATGATGCCGGTATTGAACAGTCCGTTACTCAGCATCCATGTCAGCATCATCATGATGAGCTATGCACTGCTATCCTTGACTTTCATCTGTGGCATCATGGGTATCTGCCTTCGCTCTCATGGCGAAGAGCTTCAGGCACTGAGCCGCATCTTCCTATACCCTGCCCTCACCACGATGGGGTACGGCATCTTCATCGGAGCCATCTGGGCTAACGTGAGCTGGGGTAATTACTGGAGTTGGGATAGCAAGGAGACGTGGGCGCTCATCACCTTTATGATTTATGCCGTAGTAGTGCATACGCAGAGTCTACCAGTCTTCCGCAAGCCACTGGTATATCACATTTACATCACCCTGGCATTCATGAGCATTGCCATGACATATTTCGGAGTAAATTACTTCCTTACCGGAATGCACTCGTATGCATAAAAAAATAAAATAGGCTTCAATGGCAAATGAAGCCTATTTCATTGTCCAACGAAAGTACTTTCATGAGCTCATGAAAGCACTTTCGTTTTTTATTGCTTTTTCTACTATATTTTATTCCATAAAGACAGAGCGCCAAAGACTGTAGCGCACCTCTGGGTTCAACTGTTCCAAATGCAGGAAGACGGCTTGCATATCCGAACGGCGGGTAGTCTCTTCGTAAGGACACAACGCCTTCTGCTTAGTGAAATGCAACTCTTCTGCTACCTGCCGGATATCCGCCTCATGTACGAGACAGAGCGGACGGATAATGGTGAGCGGATAATGTTTTAAAGGAAGACTGGGCTGCATGGTGGAATGCGAACCCTCGAAGGTGATGTTCATCAGCAGGGTAACGAGGATATCATCCATGTGATGTCCCAGAGCTATCTTATTGAACCCGTGGCTTACAGCAAACTCGAAGAGCGTCTTGCGGCGGTTCCAGGCACAGAGGAAGCAACGGGTCTTACGGAGATCGGTAGATTCATCAAACGAACTATGAAGGATATGGAGCTTGATGCCATTCTCGGCACAGAAATCCTGCAGATAAGAACGGTCGGTCTCGTAAGGAATGTTATCCATGATGATATGAGCCGCCTCCACTTCGATATGAGGTTTATAGATACGGGCACGCTGAGCCAGCAAACGGACAAGTTCCAATGAATCCTTGCCTCCACTCAAGGCAATAAGAATACGGTCCCCATCCTCCAAAAGATGATAGTCAACACATCCTTTATTGAATCGCTTTAATACTTTCTGTTCTGCTTTCATCATATTCTGAAAAGGGAAAAGAAAAGCCGCACCCTTTTTTCAGAGTACGGCTTTATCAAGATACATCTCTCTACCTTGCAGAAGAGAAACGACAATTTAAACTTCAAATATAATTCTATCTTACTTAGCGTAAGCTACACTACGAGTCTCACGAATCACAGTAATCTTAACCTGACCAGGATAAGTCATCTCATTCTGAATCTTGGTTGCGATTTCATCAGAAAGTTTGATGCTCTCTTCATCGTTCATCTTATCCGCACCAACGATGACACGGAGTTCACGACCTGCCTGGATAGCGTAAGTCTTGGTTACGCCAGGATAACTCATTGCGATAGCTTCGAGATCATTCAAACGCTTGATATAAGCCTCTACAATCTCACGACGGGCACCAGGACGAGCACCAGAGATAGCATCACAAACCTGTACGATGGGAGCCAATAATGTGTTCATCTCCATCTCATCATGGTGAGCACCGATGGCATTGCAGATATCAGGTTTTTCCTTATACTTCTCAGCAATCTTGGCACCATACAATGCGTGTGGCAATTCACTCTCCTCATCAGGCACCTTACCAATATCGTGCAAAAGACCGGCACGCTTAGCCTTCTTAGGATTCAATCCCAATTCAGAAGCCATAACCGCACAGAGGTTAGCGGTTTCACGGGCATGCTGCAAGAGGTTCTGACCGTAAGAAGAACGGTACTTCATCTTACCGATGATACGAATCAACTCTGGGTGCAGACCATGAATACCGAGGTCGATAGCTGTACGCTTACCAGTTTCGATAATTTCATTATCCAACTGTTTCTTCACCTTGGCTACCACCTCCTCAATACGGGCTGGGTGGATACGTCCGTCAGCAACCAACTGATGGAGAGCCAGACGGCAAACCTCACGACGAACAGGGTCGAAGGCTGAAATAACGATTGCCTCTGGAGTATCATCTACTACGATTTCTACACCAGTTGCAGCTTCCAAGGCACGGATGTTGCGGCCTTCACGACCGATAATACGTCCCTTCACCTCATCATTATCGATATGGAAAACGCTAACAGAGTTCTCAATGGCTGTTTCTGTAGCAACACGCTGGATTGTCTGAATCACAATCTTCTTAGCCTGCTGGTTAGCATTGAGTTTGGCATCATCCATAATTTCGTTCACATAGCTTGCAGCATCGAGTTTAGCCTGATCTTTCAGACTCTCAATCAATCTCTGCTTAGCCTCTTCAGCACTCAGACCAGAAAGTTCTTCCAGTTTAGCCTGCTCCTGTTTCTGCATCTTATCAAGTTCCTGCTGCTTGACAGACAAGAGTTTCTTCTCGTTGTCAACACGCTGCTGATACTGATCAATCTCCATCTTGCGTCGACCGAGGTCTTCCTGACGCTGATTGAGAGAAATCTCGCGCTGCTTCAACTTATTCTCATTCTGCTGGATGCGAGAATTACGCTGCTGCACTTCTTTTTCGAGTTCCGCCTTCTTGTTGAGGAATTTCTCCTTCACTTCCAAAAGCTTCTTCTCTTTTACTACTTCTGCCTCTTTGTTGGCAGCTTCTATCATTTCATTATATTTTCCCTTAATGACATAACGGAAAATGAAATACCCAGCAGCACCGCCGATAACAAGCGCCACCAAGGCTGCTATAATAGTTACTATCATTATATTATATATATGTTTATTAATATTCTTATTTCAAAGCGTCTTCAATCTCGGAGGTAAGCTTCTCAAGAATATCATCATAAGGTTTCGTATCATTCCGATCCGATTCCTTCTCATATCTCAATGCCACATCAATGAGCGCCATATACAGGATTTCCTTATCGCTCTTTCTGCCTTTGAAAATCTTGGTATATGAGTTTACAATATCATCTATCAGCTTAGCTGATTTACGATAATACTCCTCGTCTTCCCTAGGTATTCTTACCGAAAGATCTGTATCATAGACGTGTAATCGTATGAGTAATTTATCTTGTTCTTGTTCTGCCATCGTTCCGATTTTTACTTTTCACCCAATAGTGTGATACACTTATTGACATCTCTTATGAGCTTGGCGATGCGCTTCTGAGTAGCTTCCATATCATTGTCAGAAATCGTCATCATCTTCGCCATCTTCAAGCTGTCGTAATCACTCTGCGCTTGAGCCAACTTTTCCTCCAATGCCTTGATTTTGGCATCGCGCTCATCCACCTTCGCATAGAGTTCAGCATTCTCCTGCTTGACCTCGTCAAACTTGAGAATCATCTGCCTTACTCTTGTGGCAAACGTATTGATTGTTTTCTCATTTGCACTCATGACTATTATTTTTTGGCTACAAATTTAAGAGAATTATTTGAATAAAACAAATATTCTGCTATTTTTTTTCATTTTGGGTGCAACATTTGTTACTTTCCCATCTTCTGCTTTGCATTTTCTACGTCTTCATCTGATGGACGTGGCTCTTTTTTGGCAAGCATCAATACCTGGAAGGTAAAGTCGGTTACCCATTGCTGGCTGAACGCCAAGCGCTTGTTGAACTGACGTAACTGGAGCACGGTTTTCAGCACACTGGCATCAGAGAAATCGTTCTTAGTGAAGATATCTTCTACAGTTTTAGCAGTCAGCTTGTAAAGTGAATTCTTCATGAAGCTAGGCAAACGGAGCTTAAACTTCATCAAGTTGCCCATCAGCATCATCAGATCCTGCGTAAAGTTCTGGAACTGGATGAGATATACGTTTACATCCTGCAGTTTGTGGCAGTTCTTACGGATACTGGAATCTATTTCCTTGAAGAAGGCATCATCCGTATCATAGATATTCTTCATCATTTTCTTCACCTGTGCCTTTTCGCCAATACCCAGACGGTTGTTGACCGTCGGAACATGCAGACTTGTCTTGAAGACACGCAAGTCTGGCAACATGGCCAAATTGGTGATACCTAACTGAGAAGCAAGTGCTGCCTGAAAGTATACACGGACCAAGGTCATGTAATCTTCCATTCCACCTACCTTTTTATCGTCGTCCTTACGACCGAATAGTTTAGCAAAAATTCCCATTCCTTTATTATTTTATTTTCTATATCTATTTAAATTGTTCTGCAAAAATACAATAAAATCAGTAAATACCCAAATCAAAGCGACGTTTTTTATATAAAAAGGTGCTTTTTTTATCAAAAAATGCATTTTTATGGCTTATGATTTCACTCATTCAACTTTTTTTAGTAACTTTGCCGCGTTTTTAAGATAAGACTATTCAACTTTATTATATTAGAAATAGAGAAGATATGAAAGGAATCGTATTAGCGGGAGGTTCGGGTACAAGACTTTACCCTATTACCAAAGGTATCAGTAAGCAATTGATACCAATTTTTGATAAGCCAATGATATACTACCCTGTTTCCGTGCTAATGTTGGCAGGAATCAAGGAGATTTTGATTATATCTACCCCATTCGACTTGCCTGGTTTCAAACGTCTGTTAGGCGACGGCAGCGAATTGGGTGTACACTTCGAATATGCAGAACAGCCATCACCCGATGGTCTGGCTCAAGCCTTCATCATTGGCGAGAAGTTTATCGGTAATGATACAGTCTGTCTGGTTTTGGGTGACAACATTTTCTATGGAGCCGGTTTTACGGGTTTACTCAAGGAAAGCGTAAAAGCTGCAGAAGAAGGACTGGCAAGCGTATTTGGCTATTATGTCAACGATCCGGAAAGATATGGTGTGGCAGAGTTTGATGAAAACGGCAACTGCCTGAGCATAGAAGAAAAACCGGAAATGCCTAAGAGCAACTATGCGGTTGTAGGACTCTATTTCTATCCAAACAGCGTGGTGCATGTGGCTAAAAGCATCAAGCCTAGCGCAAGAGGTGAGCTGGAAATAACAACTGTAAACCAGCACTATCTGACAGAAAAGACTCTGAAGGTAAGAACCTTACAGCGCGGTTTCGCCTGGCTAGACACCGGTACCCACGATAGCCTTTCGGAAGCCAGTACCTTTATAGAAGTCATCGAAAAGAGACAGGGTCTGAAAGTGGCATGTCTGGAAGAAATCGCATTCAAACAAGGATGGATAGACAAAGAACAGTTGCTGAAACTTGCCCAACCGATGCTCAAAAACGGTTATGGACAGTATCTGAAAGAACTAGCGGCAAGCAGATAGCACAGATTCTATCATTTATCTTATACGAATATAAAAAAGGTGTAAACACAATAGAATATAAAATAATGGAAGAAACAAAGAACTTTGATTTGGGACGTGATCAAGAGCAGGAAGAGAAGTCATCTATTGACTTCCAGCTGATTTATTCTACTCTTATCCTCAACTGGAAATGGTTCGTTCTATCACTCATTGTATGTTTGGGATTGGGATATCTCTACATACGCCATGCAAGACCGCAATACCAGGCAACCGCTAAGGTACTGATAAAGGATGACGACCAGAGAAAGAACAGAGGAATGGGTAACAGCATGATTCAGAATGCTGCAAACCTCGGTTTTATTTCAAACTCAAACGGTATAGACAATGAGATTGAAATTCTTTCGGCTCAAGACTTGGCTAACCAGGCTGTAGTAGACATGAAATGCTACGTGAACTATTACCATAAAGGAACCTTCAGGGATCAGTTAGTCTATAAAGAGCAGGAGGTCAGCGTTGACTTAGACCTGGCTCATCTCAAGAAGCTGAATGCTCCTATCAAGCTTCTTATAGAGAAAACTGGCAGCCAGTATCAGGTTACAGGTTCATACTACATACCTGTAGATGCCTTTTCCTATCAGAAGGATCCTGTAAAGATTGAAAAGACTTTAGCTAGTCTGCCAGCAAGCATCAATACACGTGTAGGAACCCTCCACTTCACTCAGAACGGCAAATACGCTTTAAAAGACGGTGAGAGCCTGAAGGTGATTATCGTGTCACCAGAAATGGCGGCTAAGGGCTATACAAAAGCACTGACTGTCAGCCAGACTTCAAAGACTACAACCATAGCCGAACTGGTGATGAAAGATGAAGATCCTCAGCGCAGCATCGACTATCTGAGAACTCTGGTAAATGTTTATAACCGCCAGGCCAACGAGGACAAGAATGAAATTTCTTTCCGCACAGAACAGTTCATCAACCAGCGTCTGGAGAAGATCAACAACGAACTGGGCAATACAGAAGGCCAGCTCGAAAGCTACAAGAAGCGTAACAATGTTGTAGAGATGAAGCTCAACGCAACAGCTGCCATCGCTAACTCAGACACATACGCCCAGAAACTCCAGGAGGCTAACACACAGGTTGAACTTCTGAATGAACTTGGCAAATACATGAACGAACCTGGCAACAGATATCAGCCTATCCCATCAAACGTAGGTCTGACTGATGAAAGTTCGACAGAGTTGATTAACGAATACAACAAGATAGCTCTGAACCGCAACCAGATGTTGCATTCTGCCAGTGAGAATTCTCCAACCGTTACACCATTATCAGCCCAGTTGGATGACCTTACAAAATCTATCAAGCGTGCCATGCGCCAGGCTAAGCTGGGTATGGAAATCCAGCGTAACAGCATTGCCAAACAAGCTGCCATGTATGCCAGCCAGATAGGTAACTCGCCAGAGCAAGAGCGAGTTCTCACACAGATTGGTCGCCAGCAGGAAGTAAAATCTGGTCTTTACCTGATGCTTCTTCAGAAACGTGAGGAAAACTCCATTTCGTTAGCAGCAACGGCAGACAAGGGTAAGGTTATCGATGCTCCTTCATTGGAAGGAAAGGTTAGTCCTAAGAATCCTATCATTATGCTGATAGCACTGGTACTGGGTATTGCAATCCCTGCCGGCATCCTCTTCCTGAGAGAATTCTTCAAGTACAAGATTGAGGGACATGAAGACGTGATGAAACTCACTCAGATACCTGTCATTGCCGATATTCCTGTAGCAAGCGACGCTGCCAAGAAGGAAGGAAAGGCTGACATTGTGGTTCACCAGAATGTAAACAACCTGATGGAGGAGATTTTCCGTGGCCTGCGTACCAATATTCAGTTTATGCTGAAAGAAGATGAGAAGGTTATGATGTTTACCTCTTCTACATCAGGTGAAGGTAAAACATTCGTGGCATCCAATATAGGTATCTCGCTCGCCTTGCTGGGCAAGAAGGTTATCATGGTAGGTCTGGATATCCGCAAGCCACGTCTGGCAGAGCTCTTCGAGATTGACAACCACCATAATGGTATCACCAATCTGATTGTACACGACCATAATACATGGGATGACATTCAGAAACAGATTCTCTCTTCGGGTGTCAACAGTAAACTCGATCTCCTTATGGCTGGTCCTGTTCCTCCTAACCCAGGAGAGTTAGTTACCAGAGCAAGCCTTGACGACATTATCAGTCAGTTGAAGGAACATTACGACTATGTTATCCTCGATACGGCTCCTGTAGGTCTTGTAAACGACAGTTTGCAGCTTGGACGTCTGGCTAATCTCTGTGTATACGTCTGCCGCGCAGATTATACTCCAAAGGCTAGTTTCGGCATGATCAATGGTTTGAAAGCCGAGAATAAATTGCCTAACATGTGCTTAGTACTCAATGGTGTCGACCTCTCTAAGAAGAAGCACAGCTTCTATTATGGTGTTGGTAAGTACGGCAAATATGGAAAATATGGCAACTATGGGTCATATGGGTCATATGGCAAATATGGCAAATATGGAACTTACGGCCAGTATGGCAGCTATGGCAACTATAGCAACAGCCACTATGGCAATGCCAACGACAACAGTATCAAAAAGTAATTAAGAACATACATACAACAAAGAAAAGAGTCTTTCTATGCAGATAGGAAGACTCTTTTAGATTTTAAAAACATTAAGACTATATGGCAACAATTGCAGTAGATTTTGATGGTACAATCGTAACCCACGAGTACCCGAAGATTGGTACAGAGCTACCTTTCGCCACAGAAACATTAAAGATGTTGATTAGAGACCACCACAAGCTTATTCTATGGAGCGTACGCGAAGGAAAGCTCCTGGACGAGGCAGTAGAATGGTGTAGAGAAAGAGGAGTTGAATTCTGGGCTGTAAACAAGGATTATCCTGAAGAGAGTCTGGAGAACAATAACCACTTCTCCCGCAAGCTCAAAGCCGACTGGTTCATTGACGACCGAGGTATCGGCGGTTTGCCTGATTGGGGGGAGATTTATCAGATTATCACCAATCATACCAGTTATCGCAGAGTACTGAAACAGAAGTTCGGCGAACAGCAGGAAGCTCCCAAAAAGAAACATTGGTGGAGCCGCGGATAACAGATAAAGAAGATATTTCTCCAAAAGATATCATAATAGATACAATAAAAGATATCCCAATAAATAAAAAAGGTGTATTGCTCATTGGCAATACACCTTTTTTATTTATTGGAATGAATTTACTAGTCTGAATTAGAAGAACAAGTAGCGGTTATCAACTACATGAGCGTTCAGATAAAGCTCGTTCATGAAGTTACCTGCATACTGCATAGCCTTCTGGCGGCACTTCTGCTCGTATGTCTTGTCATCGAACTTAACAGGACGGTTAGTCTTGTTAGTAACCTGGAAGAGATAAACACCAGCGTTACCCTTCACAACATGAGCAGAGAAAGCACCCTTCTTAGTACCTGCAACAGCACCAGAGAGAGCTGGCTCGCTAGCGCCAGTAGCTGCGATGAATACAGGAGCAGCGAAAGTAATCTGGTTTACAGAAGAAACCTTACCACCCTTAGCCTTAGCAGCTGCGATGTTCTTAACACCATTCAACTTAGCCTCAATCATCTCAGCCTTCTTATCCTTGAGCACCTCTGCCTTAACAGTCTCCTTGACAACTGCATCATTCAAATCACGATAACCGATATGATGAATCTTATCAAGAACCACAACCAACAGGTGGTTGTTGTCACCACACTCATAGAGAGGTGAAATCTCACCCTCCTTACTATCGAAGATCCACTTCAAAGCCTCGCGAGTAGAATGGATGTTTGCTACATAGTGAACAGAAGTTGTAATATCCTTCAAGTCCTGAACCTTGTAACCTTCCTTAGCTGCATTCTTCAAGAGATCGTCTGACTTAGGATTAGCACTTACGAAACTAGAGAACTTGTTGTAAGCTGTACGGTAAGTACCCTGAGAGAAGTCGATAGGCTTCTTGATAACGGCAGCAGTATACTTGCTGACCATTGCCTTGCGGTCAAGAACCTGAAGAACTACATATCCCTGACCCAGCTGAAGCTGGTTCAAAGAATTGACAGCTGCTGTGTTCAATGTATTGATGAATGTCTTGTTGTCCTTATCCATAGACTGGGCATACTCATACTGCTTGGTAGTCATCCAAGCTTTGTCACCAGTCTGGCCATACTTCTTAGCGATAGCCTCGAAATCAGCACCACCGGCAATAGCGCCCTGAATAGAATCTGCCTTAGTCTTAGCCTCAGCTACTGAGTTAGCAGCAACCTGGATAACACGATACTGTACTGAATCAGGCAATTCCTGCTTAGCTACCAACTTAACGATGTTCAATGTATTGTCACCAGCATTAGCCTTAACAGCAGAAGTAGAACCTACAGCCATAGAATCAAGCTGAGCAGCAATATCACGTGGAAAAGCATCCTTTGAAACAGGAATACCAAGATATGCTACAGTAGAAGCTGACTTACGTACAACCTCTGTAGGATCTGCAGCAGCAGACAACTGTAAGTGATAACCTGCAAATTCCTTGTTAAGAGCAGCACGGTCTGCATTTGAAGCCTGAACCTCGATATCAACAAACTTGATGTCACGGCTCTCAACAGGCTGCTTGAAGCGTGCCTTAATCTCATCATACTTAGCCTTCAGATCGCTTTCAGAAATCTTCACCTTATCATCCTGGATATCAGAGTATGGGAAAGCTGCCAACTGAATCTGGCTCTCTTCATTCTCCTCCTTGAAAGCCATCTTTGCCTCTACAGGGTTTGACAGGAAGCAACCGGCGAGAAGAGCCTGATACTTCTGAGCCAAAGTCTGCTGGCGGAGAGTCTTCTCGATGAATGACCAGTAGTTGTAAATCTTGGTATACTGATCCATCATCTGTGCGTTAGCAGATGGGTTAGCCTTCTGTGCCTTGTAGTCTGCCAAGAACTTCTGGAGAGAAGATGCATCGAAACGACCTGTCTGCTGATTAACGAAAGGAGTCTGCTGAAGCATAGGGTTAGTACCTGTCTTCAAGATGTCCTGAAGTTCAGCGTCGGTTACTGTAAGACCCAACTTGCTAGCTTCCTTAGCGATAATCTGGTTCTGGATGTAGGTATTCCATACCATATCCTTCACCTGATTCATCTGCTCTTCAGGAAGATTTTCCTGACCCTGTTGCATTTTAATAACTTCTGAATACTCATCAACGAGCTTCTGGAAATCCTGCACGCTGATTTTTTCGCCCAAAACTTCACCAATCTGCTGGCGCTCATTATTCTTTGCTGAATCGCAAGAGCGGAAAGCTTCCTCGGCAATAAAGGCGAAAAGGCCGAAACTGATGATACAAACCAGTATCATGCCTCTTTTTCTAATTGTTCCTAATGCTGCCATTACGTTTTAATTATTATTATTATTTTTATTTTTTTCTAAGTTTAGATTGAACCACTTTTAATGCTAGTAGCCAATTGTCTGCAAAAATACAAAAATAATACGAGAAAAGGGAATTTTTTGCTATCTTTTTTGACTATTACCTCAAAAAAAGCAAAAAAATCCCTTTTCCCGCTCAGCTATTTGATGATGTGGAGTTTAACAAGCTCTATTTTACGTGATGTTGACTTGATAATTTTGAACTCAAAGTTATCAAACTTAATCACTTCGTTATGTTTAGGAAAACTCTGATATTCATGTAATATCAAACCGCCTACAGTCATATATTCATCACTTTCCGGCAGTTCAAGACCAAACATATCGTTCACCTTGTCAATCTCCAATCGTGCAGAAAGGAGATAGTCACCATCATCGGTTTTCTTAGCTACATATTTGGCTGAATCGTGCTCATCTTCTATGTCACCGAAGATTTCCTCCACGATATCTTCCAGACTGACCAAACCGCTGGTACCGCCAAACTCATCAACAACGATACCTAAAGACTTCTTCTGCTGCAAAAAAGTCTGCATCAGTTTCTGAGCCTGCATCGTTTCCGGCACAAAAGGAAGTGTACGGATATGATCCTGCCAACGTGAAGGATGGTGGAAGAGTTCGGAACTGTGAATATATCCCGCAATATGGTCTATATCCTCTTCATATACAATGATTTTCGAATTACCGCTCTCGATGAATTTCTGCTGCAGTTCTTCGAGAGAAGTATCCATTTCAACTGCCTGAATCTCCGTACGGGGCACCATACAGTCGCGTACTTTAGTATCAGAGAAATCAAGGGCATTCTGAAAAATCTTCACCTCGTCATTAATTTCATCTTCATTGGTAGCATTATCGATACTTGACTGCACAAGATAATCAAGGTCTACCTTAGAAAAGCCTTCATCTGTCCCCTCTGCATCCATCTTCATACCCACCAGACGCAACAGACACCTACTCAAGAAAGTACTGAATTTACTGATAGGCCACAATATCACATAGCACAGATAAGCTATCGGACTGAAGATAGAAAGCAAGCGGTTCGGGTTAGACTTGAAAAACGTCTTTGGCAGAAACTCACCTGTAAAGAGTACTATCAACGTAGACAGAATGGTATCTGCAGGCACCGTAAAGGCAGCATCAAAACCTGCGAAAATCGTATTGTCGAAAAGACGAGCTATCAGGATACCATAAACTACAAGGGCTATATTGTTGCCCACGAGCATGGTACTGACAAAGCCATTCGGATAATTATAAAACAAAGATAACAGTCGTTGCGTAAGGCCGTTTTTCTCCTTATCCATCTCCGCCAACATACGGTTGGAAGAGACGAAGGCAATCTCCATTCCGCTGAAGAATGCTGAGAAGACCATAGTAATGAGAATGCCTACGACTAAACTCATATCCACCTGTTCATTCATTATATCTTTTTCTTTTTAATTAGTGCAGGATAGGAATCGTAGTGGCTCTGACAGGTGTAGCCGGCTGACGGAAGTTATTCTTGACAGAATCAGGCTGGCTGCTCAAAGTATCGGCAGCACCACCACCTCCTGTCAGGTCTCCCTTTTCAAAGCTACCCTTCGAATTGCTCACATAATAGCGTGTCATCTTTTCATCACTCCAGAAATGAGAACCCTGAAGCGTTCTTTCCGGAGTAACAAGTTTGCTGAACACGTTACTTGACAATTCGTGCTTATTCTGGTCCCAGGTAAGTTGCTCACTATTGAAGCGCAAACCATCTTTGGTCAGGATGCTCACCCTACCATAAAGCTTCCATATCTTCTGCTGATCATAATAATAAGCTGTATCACACTGGATATAACTATTAATATGGAATTTCTCATCAAACTGCTCCAGCAAAAGTCCCTTATCAAAGATCCACAAAGATGGATTCTTGCTGGTATTCACCTCCCACCGTTCTGTTACGATGCGATATTTCATAACTCCCGAGTCGCTTACCAATGTATTTACACCATACGACGTCATCATCGCCACCGAGTCTTGCGGACGGATGGCGGGCGCAGTATGTTCTACCTGGTTTTGGCAACCAGCCAAAATCAGGAACATCAGGATACCGACAACATAAGAGCCTTTTATTCTATACATTATTATATATAGATTCTATACATTATTATATATAAGGGGAAGATTAATCCATCTTCCACTTCTTAAACCAATCCTCGTTGAATGTGAATCCGATATTAATACGGAAAGAATTTTCCTTTATCAGATCCTTTGCCGAACTCTTCACCCACTGACCGCTGATATTCAGCATAGAGCGGTTGTTGTAAGAGTTCATAATAGGAATGCCGAAACCGGCACTTACAGAAATTTCCTTCGGTCCATCAACACCATTCATCTTAAAATAAGGTGTGGCATAGCTGGCACCTACACGATACTGAACACGCTTGAAGAAAGCACGGCTACGCTCTCCATAGCAATACTGGGCACCAAGATTAAACTTGCTTCTATCTTTGTAGATGCCATCCTGCAAAGTGTAATTGGTACCATCAAAACTAGGATAACCCAAGCTACCCCACTTCTGCAGACTGTAATCAAAGCCTACCTTCCACTGGTTGTTATGATTCCACATCACACCCGCACCAATCATGGTAGGCAACTTATAAGCCTTGTCAATAGAGTAAGCAGTGGTATCGGTAACACCATTCTGAGTATCATTAGAAATGATATTCATATCAGCAGAAGCCCCCAGACCATGTCCTGGCGAGAAGGTGACACCCACGGTAGCCCAATCTTTCTTTGAGAACTGATGGGTATACTGTACACCGAAATCAACCTTATAGCTGTTCACCTGCATAGAATAGTAACGGGTGAGGGTCTTGTAATAAGAATTGCTGTAGCTGTTTGATACACTTCTGTCTATACTACCCCAGAGATATGAGAAGTTGGCACCTACGGACAAGCCCTTGAGCGGTTCCCAACCCGCACCGATATATGCCTGATGCAAACCACCATCGCCGGAATAAGTATTAGTATAGTAAGCTTCCTTGTCAGCATTCACCCATTCTGATGCAGAATAATTATAGCCAACATTGGTAAAAGGAATGATACCGAAGCTCATACCTACATGTGGCAGCAAGCGGAAGCCTGCAACAACATACTCAAAATTTGAGTTGTTGGCATTCTTCTTCACACCATTCTCTTCAAAATTTGTCACCTGACCAGAGATACCGGCATCAAGGATGAAAGTCATCGAATCAATCGAAGCATAAGATGCAGGGTTGAGATAGTTCACCTGATTATGCTCATGAAAGCCAAGACCGACTCCATTCATACCGCGATTAAAACCAGAAGTCTGGTCCGACAAGATGCCAAGACCATACTGGCTGTATGGCGAATTAGTACCACTTTGGGCATTAACCATAAGGGCTGACCCCAACAATAGGGTTGCTAAAAAAAGCTTTCTCATTCTTTAATAATCATTCAAAATTATATTCAGAGTGCAAAAGTATTAAAAAAAATCTAGAAAAAAGAAGGATAATTGAAAATAATAAGGTATTTTTGCATCGTGAAACGTTTTAAGCATATTTTTAGTGCCATTTTAGCAGTAATTTTAATCAATTTAACTACTGAAGTGGCTGCGCAGGATTTTTCAAGAGACAAGGACTCTGATATTTCTGTGCAGAATAGTCGTGTCAACGAAGAAGCTACAGCGTGGCTCGATTCTGTTGACATCTCTCTCCTGACTTGCGGGCCAGGTCAGGAGGTGTGGTCGTATTATGGACATACCGCTCTACGCATCCAGAACAAAGCTATGGGAACGGATGTTGCCGTAAACTGGGGTATGTTCAGTTTTAACCAAAGTTGCTTTGTACTCCGTTTTATTTTCGGACTTACTGATTATCAGATTGGTATCTACCCGATGAGCGACTTCATTGCCGAATATGCACATGAAGGCAGATGGGTAAGACAGCAGCGCCTCTGTCTCTCCCGTACAGAGAAACTGGGAATTCTGAGAAGCATCGACAAGAATGCACAGCCGGAGAACCGCGTATACCGCTACAATTTCTTCTATGACAATTGTACGACCCGGGCACGCGAGATGATTCTCTCCAACATTGGAAACCAGAGTACCAACTTTAAAGATACCCCTACTACTTCTACCTACAGGGAAGAGATTCACAAGTTCAACGGACAGTACCGCTGGGCAAGATTCGGTAATGACCTTCTTTTGGGGTGTCAAGCAGACCGTCCTATCACACAAAGAGAATGGGAATTCTTGCCAGACAATCTGAGCAAAGACTTTGCCACAGAAGGAAGAACCGACTTTATTGATGCATCTCAGACTGCAGACGACAAGACCAATGCAACAAGTGCCAGCGGCTATATCACTCTGGTAGAAGAAACATCCGATATTATCCCTGCCCAGGCACAAATAACAGACGATGCTCCTGTCACACCACAAATGATAGCCATAGCCCTGGCAATCATCATCATAGGAACAACGGTAAGAGAATGTATAAAAAAGAAAAACTACTGGTGGTTTGATGCCATCCTGCTTGTTCTAACAGGATTACCGGGACTGATTCTCTTTGCCATGATCTTCTCGCAGCATCCTACCGTACAGGTAAATTTCCAGATTCTGATACTGAATCCGCTCAACCTCATCTTCGCCTGGAAGACGGTCAAGAGGATGAAAGCAGGTCATCTGTATTGGTATTACGAACTCCTGGGATGGCTTCTGCTCATAGCCCTGTTCTTACAGATATGGCAGAACTATGCTGAGGGTATGAGTATTTTGGCACTTTCTTTGCTAGCGAGATACTGCATCAAGTCGACCATGATGGATTTAAGTCCAAACAATTATGGTTTGCAGAAGCATATCGTAAAGAAATTCAGAAAGAATAAATAGACATTAAAATTTACGTAAGGAAACGATTGGCACAACATCGTTTCCGAACAGAAGAAGATAAACAACAATGATGGTAAACAGATATATCACAGCCCTTTTGGTTGTCCTGGCGGCAACCGGCATGGAGGCGCAGACTTATCAGCAGGCGCTGAAGTTTGCGCTTACGGATATATCCTACGATGAATTCATCCAGCAACCGGAGGCGAAGGCATTGGAGGAGGACATTCTCTGCGTGCTCAAAGCCATCAAAGCGGCTTCAGAAGATGAAAGCCTCGCAGCGCATCATCCTACTTTGTCGACAATACTAGCCTCCACTTCTTCTGACATTCTGACAGACATTCATTCACATATTTATTATGAATCCCCTACGGAGCACAGACACAAAGTTCCGTATGGGAGTATCGTTATTCGAGGTCCAGACTGCTGATTTTGTGCTTTCCGTAAGCTAAACTCAGAAGATTTGCTATAAAAACAGGTAATAATTGGCAATTCCTTGCAGATTTACGGATATTTTTAGTAAATTTGCAAGCTAGTAATAAACAACAGGAGATTTTACTCCAAAACATCATCGAATAATAATAAAAAATAAATATACAATGAACTTTAACAAAATTCTCCAGTCATTGTTTGGCAACAAGTCAACACGAGATATGAAGTTGATTCAGCCAATCGTAGAAAAGATCAAGGCAGAGTATCCTAAGATGCAGGCCTTAAGCAATGACGAACTTCGTGCAAAAACAAAAGAACTTCAGAAGTACGTACAGGAGTACGCCAAGGAAGAGAAGGCTAAGATTGCTGAACTCAAGGCTAAAATCGAAGATACTCCTATTGATGAGCGTGAAGGTATCTTCAATCAGATTGATAAATTGGAGCAGGAAGCACTCGATAAGTATGAGGTAGCCCTCAACGAGGTTTTGCCTCAGGTTTTCGCTATCGTTAAGGATACTGCTCGCCGTTTCGCTGAGAACGAGGAAACAATAGTTACTGCTACCGACTTCGACCGCGAGTTGGCTTCTAATCCAGCTAACGACTTCGTTACCATCGATGGCGACAAGGCTATCTATCACAACCACTGGACAGCCGGCGGTAATGATATGAAGTGGGAAATGATCCACTATGATGTACAGCTCTTCGGTGGTGTTGTTCTCCATCAGGGTAAGATTGCCGAGATGGCTACCGGTGAGGGTAAGACCCTTGTAGGTACAACTCCTATCTTCCTGAACGCCCTCACAGGCAATGGTGTTCACGTCGTAACCGTGAACGACTACTTGGCTAAGCGTGACTCTGAGTGGATGGGACCTCTCTATATGTTCCATGGTCTCTCTGTAGATTGTATCGACAAGCACCGTCCTAATTCCGACGAGCGTCGCAAGGCATACCTGGCAGATATCACCTTCGGTACCAACAACGAGTTTGGTTTCGATTATCTTCGTGATAACATGGCTACCAACCCAGCCGACCTGGTACAGCGCCAGCACAACTACGCCATCGTCGATGAGGTCGACTCTGTGTTGATTGATGACGCCCGTACCCCATTGATAATCTCCGGTCCTATTCCAAAGGGCGATGACCAGATGTTCGAGCAGTATCAGCCATTGGTTGAGAAACTTTACGAGGTACAGCGCAAGCAGGCTACAGAATTGCTCGCCGAGGCTAAGCAGAAGATTACCGAAGGTACAAAGGCAAAGAATCAGGAACTCCTTGACGAAGGTTTCCTCGCACTCTTCCGTTCTTACAAGGCATTGCCTAAGAACAAGCCATTGATTAAGTATCTTTCTGAGGAAGGTATCAAGGCAGGTCTGCTGAAGACTGAGGAGTACTACATGGCAAACAACAACCGTGAGATGCCTAAGGCTACAGAGCCATTGTACTTCGTAGTAGACGAGAAACTGAATTCTGCCGACCTTACCGATAAGGGTACAGACTGGTTAGCTAAGCAGGTAAACGACAAGGAACTCTTCGTATTGCCTGATATCACAACTGAGATGAGCGGACTCGAGGCTCGTACAGACCTTTCAGACCAGGAGCGTCTTGACAAGAAAGACGAGATGTTGGCTCACTATGGTGTACAGAGCGAGCGAGTACACACCTTGCAGCAGCTCTTGAAAGCATACACCATGTTTAATAACAACGACGAGTATGTCGTGATGGACGGACAGGTGAAGATTGTGGATGAGCAGACAGGACGTATCATGGAAGGCCGTCGCTGGAGCGATGGTTTGCACCAGGCTATTGAGGCTAAGGAGCATGTAAAGGTAGAGGCTGCTACACAGACCTTCGCTACCATCACACTTCAGAACTACTTCCGTATGTACCACAAGCTCGCCGGTATGACCGGTACTGCAAGTACAGAATCAGGTGAGTTCTGGGATATCTACAAACTCGATGTTGTTGAGATTCCAACCAACCGCCCTATCCAGCGTAAGGACTTGGATGACCGTGTATACAAGACAGCCCGCGAGAAGTATCGTGCAGTTATCGACGAAATCGAGGAAACACGTAATGCTGGCCGCCCAGTCTTGGTAGGTACTACATCTGTCGAGATTTCTGAGTTGTTGAGCAAGATGTTGAAGATGCGCAACATTCCTCATAATGTATTGAACGCTAAGTTGCACCAGCAGGAGGCTCAGATTGTAGCCGAGGCAGGTCGCTCAGTTAACGGTAAGGGTGCCGTAACCATCGCTACCAACATGGCAGGTCGTGGTACCGATATCAAGCTGACTCCAGAGGTAAAGGCTGCAGGTGGTCTTGCCATCATCGGTACAGAACGTCATGAGAGCCGTCGTGTAGACCGTCAGCTCCGTGGTCGTGCCGGTCGTCAGGGTGACCCAGGTTCTTCTGTATTCTATGTATCATTGGAGGATAAGCTGATGCGTCTCTTCGCTTCTGAGCGTATCGCCAAGGTAATGGACCGTCTCGGTTTCGAGGATGGCGAGCGTATCGAGAGCCCAATGATCAGCAAGAGCATCGAGCGTGCTCAGCGCAAGGTTGAGGAAAACAACTTCGGTATCCGTAAACACCTCTTGGAGTATGATGACGTGATGAACCGTCAGCGTACCGTTATCTACGAGAAGCGTCGCCACGCCCTCATGGGTGAGCGTATCGGTATGGATATTGCCAACATCATCTGGGACCGCATATTGAACATCGTCAACAACAACGACTTCTTCGGTGCCAAGGAAGAGTTCCTGAAAGTTCTCGCTATGGAGATTCCATTCAACGAGGATGAGTATGAGAACGGCAGACGTGAGGATTTGGCAGAGCGTGCTTTCCAGGAAGCTATGGCTACATTCAAGCGTAAGACAGACCGCATCCAGGCTACAGCTATGCCTATCATCAAGCAGGTATACGAAAACCAGGGTGCTATGTACGAACGCATCATGGTGCCTATCACAGACGGCAAGCGCATGTACAATATTCCTTGCAACCTCAAGGAGGCATACGAGAGCGAGGCTAAGAACGTAGTGAAGGAATTTGAGAAGAACGTTGTTCTCCAGATTATCGATGACGACTGGAAGGAGAACCTCCGCAAGCTCGACGAACTGAAGCACTCTGTACAGAATGCAAGCTACGAGCAGAAGGATCCTCTCCTCATCTTCAAGTTGGAGAGTGCCAAGGTTTGGGATGCCATGATCAATGACATGTACGACCGTATTGCAAGTATCCTGATGCGAGGTCAGATTCCAGTAATGGAGCAAGAGCAGCCAGTCCAGGAGGCAGCTCCTGAGCAGCGCACTCAGCAGAACTATGTTGAGAGCAAGGTTGATTTGGATGCAGAGCGTGAGGCCCAGGAGGCAGCTGCTAACCAGGATACCCGAGAGGGCGCACAGGTAAACCGCACTCCTTACCGTGCAGAACACATGCCACGTCCTAACGACCCATGTCCATGCGGAAGCGGCAAGAAGTTTAAGAACTGCCACGGCAGAAACCTGTAATCACAGGAAATGATGATGTTCTTATATATATAATAAGGTATAAGAACATCAATCATCAGAAATAATGACAAGAATACCTAGATTTGATGATACTCTCATCATTTCTAGGTATTTTTTGTTATAAATAACATCATTGCTACCGAGTTGCAAATAATTATTAGTATTTTTGCAGTCGAAAAGAAAAAAGAGCTGACCATGAGGTCATGCCCCAAAGAAAAGAACAAGATTAAAACAAGGAAAGATATATGAAATTATCAGAACTTAAAACAGGTGAAAGCGCCGTTATCGTCAAGGTATCAGGACACGGTGGCTTCAGAAAGAGAGTCATCGAGATGGGATTCATCAAGGGCAAGAAGGTAGATGTGCTCCTGAACGCCCCACTCCAGGACCCTGTGAAATACAAGATTATGGGTTACGAGGTGTCACTCCGCCACAGCGAAGCCGACCATATCGAGGTGGTTTCCATCGAAGAAGCCAAGCATGATGCAAAACTCTGCAAGGCGGATGAAGAAGACCGCCAGCAGGTAATTGACTCAAAAGTAATAGATTCCAACGATAGCGACGAGCAGGCGCTCGGCGACAAGATGCTCGTAGCTGAAAGAAAAGACAATGCCAGCAACGAGGCTTTGGCTGAGCAGGAAGCTGAACGACTCCACCGCGTCATCAATGTGGCACTGGTAGGTAACCCAAATTGCGGAAAGACTTCCCTCTTCAACTTCGCATCGGGTGCTCACGAACGTGTTGGAAATTATAGCGGTGTAACCGTGGATGCGAAAATAGGTGAAGCCGATTTCAACGGCTACCACTTCAATCTGGTAGATTTACCGGGCACCTATTCGCTTTCAGCCTATTCTCCAGAAGAACTCTATGTGCGCAAGCAGCTCATCGAGCATACACCGGATATCGTCATCAACGTCATCGACACCAGCAACCTGGAGCGCAATCTCTATCTCACCACACAATTGATAGATATGCACATCCGCATGGTCTGCGCCCTCAATATGTTTGATGAAACCGAGAAGCGTGGCGATAACATCGACTACGACAAACTGGGCGAACTCTTCGGTATCTCGATGATTCCTACCGTCTTCACCAATGGTCGAGGCGTGGACAAGCTCTTCGAGACCATCATCGAACTCTACGAAGGCAAGGAAGATTCCAACGCTCACTATCGCCATATCCACATCAACCACGGACATGAGATAGAGCACGGCATCGAACATATCCAGAAATATCTGAAGGCAGATGATTCCATCCGCCAGCGCTACTCTACCCGATACCTCTCTATCAAGTTGTTGGAGAATGATAAGCACGCCGAGGAATACGTCAGCCATCTGAAATCGGTCAAGGAAATCTTTGCAGCCCGTGATGAGGCAGCCAAGCGCGTGAAGGAAGAGACCCTGGAGGATAGCGAAACCGCCATCATGGATGCCAAATATGGTTTTATCCATGGTGCATTGCAGGAAGCGGGCTATGAACCGGGCAAGGCAAAGGATACCTATCAGGTAACCCACCTCATCGACAGCATCCTGACCAATAAATATGTAGGCTTCCCAATCTTCGTTCTCCTGCTGTTCATCATGTTCTCAGCCACCTTCGTGTTGGGCGAGATTCCTAAGGGATGGATTGAGGACGGTGTGGCATGGTTGGGAGAATTCATCAGTACCACAATGCCGGACGGACCTGTAAAGGATATGCTGGTAGATGGTGTGATTGGTGGTGTAGGTGCCGTGATCGTGTTCCTGCCACAGATTCTGATTCTGTATTTCTTCATTTCTTATATGGAGGATTCGGGATATATGGCTCGTGCAGCCTTCATCATGGATAAGCTGATGCACAAGATGGGACTGCATGGCAAATCATTCATCCCGCTGATTATGGGATTCGGATGTAACGTACCTGCAGTGATGGCAACAAGAACCATCGAGAGTCACCGTTCCCGTCTGATTACGATGCTGATATTGCCATTGATGAGCTGTTCTGCTCGTCTGCCAATCTACATCATGGTCATCGGAACGTTCTTTGCCATCCAATACCGTTCGCTCATCATGGTATCGCTCTATCTCATCGGCATCTTCCTTGCCGTGATATTGAGCCGCATCTTTGCCAGTTTCGTAGTGAAGGGCGAAGATACCCCATTCGTGATGGAGCTGCCTCCTTACCGCTTCCCTACCTGGAAGGCGATAGGCCGACATACCTGGGAGAAGGGTAAGCAGTACTTGAAGAAGATGGGTGGTATCATCCTTGTGGCAAGTATCATCGTCTGGGCATTGGGCTACTTCCCTCACAATGAGGAACTTGATAACCAGGCTCAGCAGGAACAGAGCTATATCGGCAGAATCGGTAAGACCATCGAGCCTATCTTCACCCCACAGGGTTTCGACTGGAAACTGGATGTGGGCTTGGTTTCCGGTGTGGGTGCCAAGGAGATTGTAGCCTCAACAATGGGCGTGCTCTACAGCAACAACGACAGTTTCTCTGATGATCAGGATTACAACGATGAAGACGGAAAATACGAAGTCTTGAAGAAGCAGATGACTTCAGACCTGAAGAAGACCTACGGTTACAGCGATGCCGAGGCAGCAGCGAAGGCAACGCTCACCGCCTACTGTTTCCTCCTCTTTGTATTGCTCTACTTCCCTTGCATCGCCACCATCGCTGCCATCAAGGGCGAGACGGGCAGTTGGAAATGGGCAGGCTTCGCCGCCGGCTACACCACGCTATTGGCATGGGTAGTATCAGCCCTGGTCTTCCAGATAGGATGTTTGTTTATCTAATCAAGATGTCTGCTTTAAGAAAACAAACAGAGAGAGCGCACAACACCTGAACGACAGCCGCACAACAGCTGAGCGACGCTCGCACAACACCTGTTGTGCAAGCGCACATCAGCTGTTGTGCGGCTTACTATATAATATATCCAGAAGACTTATTCTATATATCTGAAAGACTTCAAGTAACTGTTCGGAAGACTTTAGTCATATACTAGAACGTTATCAGTCATATACCTGAACGACATCAATCATATCATTAGAAGACATCAACTGTTTCCTTATTCAGGATAATCTCTTTCCTACCTTTGCGGCAACAAACGCTATCATCAGACCCAGACAGGCAGCAATGCTGATGGCAATGCGGAGACCGGTAGCCTCAGCAAGCCATCCGATAACCGGAGGTCCTACCAGGAAACCGAAGAAGCTGATGCTCGAAACGATGGTAATAGCAATGCTCGCCTTGATGGTTCCCAGTTTTCCGGCGATACTGTAACAGATAGGAACCGACGAAGAGATGCCGAAACCTACCAGCAGGAAACCCAAGGTGGCAGGAATGAGATAAGGCAAGGCAGCAGCCAGCCACAAGCCGCCCAATATCAAACCACCACAAACCTTCAATACTCTGGCTGGACCGTATTTCGTAACAAACCCATCAGCCATGAATCTACCCAACGTCATCGCACCCATACCAGCCACATAGCCCGCACGGATAAAAGCCTCATCGGGTTTTACTACTGATGAAAAATATACGCTACTCCAATCGTAAACGGTACCTTCACAGAACATGCCTGCAAATCCCATCAGTCCCAAAAGGAACAGAATCGGGTCGATGTTTTTGAAAGAGAACTTCGGAACATCCTCCTCTTCTGCTTTCGCCATGGCATCATTAATCAGAAAACGGAAACCGACAGCAACGATGAGAATACTCAGAGCCAGGATAGTTCCAAAGTGGACATCTATCGGGAGCAAGGTGTTGGCAAAGATGGCACCAATGATACCACCGGAGAATCCCCCCAGACTCCACAGACCATGAAACGAAGACATGATGTTGCGCCCATACATCTTCTCTACCAGACATGCCTGCGTATTGGTGGCAATGTTCATCAGATTCGCCATCATTCCGAAAGCAATAAGACTCAAAATCAGATGAAAAACCGTAGTACTGCTACCGATGCAGAAAAGAACCAGAGCATAGAGCAACTCAGAGAGAACCAGCATCTTCTTGCTGCCAAATCTACTCACCAGGATACCCGAGAAAGCCATCATCAGAAGTTGGCCGATAGGAATGGCGAAAAGCACCGTTCCCAACTGGCCGTTGCTCAGATGCAACATCTGTTTTACATCAGGAATACGGCTTGCCCAACTGGCAAACACTACTCCCGGAACAAAATAATAAGCCGCAACCGCCACTCGCTTGCGCGCCAAATCACTTAAATTACTCAAATTACTCAAACTGACTGTCATCCTTAATAATATACCTATTATAAATACTCATTTCTATTAGCGGCTGCAAAATTACAAAAAAAAAACAGAAAAAGACTGATATTTGAACAATAAATGTTGCGCCGTTTGAGATTTTTGCCGTACCTTTGCACTCAGAAAAAGAATTAAAAACAAACTAGCAATGAAGAAACAAACAATGATTACCCTGGCACTCGCCCTCACTCTGGCGATGCCAACCCTACCCGCCTTCGCCCAGAAGGCGATGAGCAAAAAAGAAATTGCCGAAAAAGAAAAGGCATTCAAGAACCTTCAGCATCCCTGGAAGGGAAAGAAGGTGGCTTACTTCGGCGACTCCATCACCGACCCTAACATCAAGGCATCAAAAGTAAAATACTGGGGATTCCTGCAGGATTGGCTCGGCATCACCCCTTACGTTTATGGTGTGAGCGGCAGACAGTGGAACGATATTCCCCGTCAGGCAGACCAACTGCAGAAGGAACATGGTGATGATTTCGATGCCATCCTCATCTTTATGGGTACCAACGATTACAACAACGGTGTGCCTGTAGGCGAATGGTACACGGAGACTTTCGACAGCGTGAGAGTAGCCCGCCACAAGCCAAGCGAAATGGTACAGCGCCGCCACCGCCACTTCTGCATGGACAAGAATACATTAAAAGGTCGCATCAACATCGCCATGTCGAAGTTGAAGCAGATGTATCCTACCAAGCAAATCGTGGTGATGACTCCTGTGCATCGTGCTCTCTTTGCCAGTGGTGACAAGAACATCCAACCAGATGAGATGTACGAGAATGCGCGTGGCATCTTCTTCGATGAATACGTGAAAGCTATCAAGGAAACAGGCAATGTCTGGGCAGTTCCGGTCATCGACCTCAACTCCCTTTCCGGTCTCTTCCCTCTTTACTATGCTGGTGCGCAGATGTTTAACAAGCCGGATACCGACCGTCTTCATCCTAATGATGCCGGTCACTCCCGCATGGCTAAGACCATCATGCAGCAGCTATCTGCATTGCCTTGCGTCTTCTAGAAATCCGTGGCAATAGGTGGCAATAGGTGGCAATAAGAATACGTCTTATTGCCACCCATTTCTTTCTGTGTATCAATTACTTACAATCTGCGTGGCAGATGTGGCAATAAAATAGAAAAACTTTTTCTATATACGCGATGAAACATAACCATCAATATCGCTAAATGTCGTATCCAGAAACGTCAGGTCTTTCATTTGCAAGACATCAATCATACGATATTCCTTATACAACTGGCGAGAAAAACGAAGTTCAAAGGCCAAACGCAAATCATCTGTTGCATCAGCCCCTTCATCCTGCTTTGCCTCTTTACCCGTAATGGTTCTCATTCTTACAATCTCATACACATCACGAATCCCCCTACCCTTGATATATGGCACGAAATAATGAAGATCCTGCAATGCTATGGTTGACGGGAACTTGGCACCCGTATAATATAAGGTGGCAGATTGATTCAAAAAACTCTTTTCGTACCCACGCCGATGACTCGGACGAACCACACCAACCAACACCCGATTATCCACTTCCATTACAGTACCCTTCTGCGGAATCACATGTTGCACAGTATCCTTAGCCGTCGTTTCTATCAGTTCCCGGATAAAACCTTCAAGCAACTTTCTGTTTTCGCTATCGTTCGGCCGAAGCGGAAAAGCACCAATGTTCACCTCCTTAATAGTCTGATAGAACCTTGAAACCTCCACATCTGCCGGTTCACCATCACCAGGAAAAAGAATGTATCCGCCTATCACCTCCTTCTTTAACGGAGCCTCAACATAATCACGATAATAAATGGCATCACGATAACGATGCATCTGATTGATGGCATCATCCGGTGGCACATCTACTCCACTCGCATTCTTGTTGGCTATCCGATATCAGCATAATATAAAGTTTCATAAAAAACAAGAGAGAATTTTTCAAATCCAAGTAAAAAAGTTATTTTTGCATTAAAATTAATAATTAATAAGTATGAGCAACAAAAGTAATAATCAAGGCAGAGCATACGAATTCATTTGTTTGCTTTCTCTATATGAAGCAATCAAACAGATTAGAAATGCTAATATTATAGAAAACAGCAGCTATGAAGCTGCACATAAAGCTTGGAATACCCTTAAGCCAAGTGAGCAAGCACTATATACACTTAGTGCTAAATCTACTATAGATACTATCTTTTCTCTAGAACCAAACATCATAGAGGAAGATGAAGACATTCTCAATTTATTTATTCAAACAGACAAGCATGGTGAAAATGCAGATGTTAGAGATATTATCATAGAACGAAAAGATATACGATGGGAAATTGGCTTGAGTATTAAGCATAACCATACGGCCGTAAAACACAGTCGTTTATCTGCCTCTCTTGACTTTGGAGAAAAATGGTATGGAGTTAAATGCTCACAAAATTACTGGGAAGCAACAAAACCGGTTTATAATTTTCTCAAAGAAAAGAAGAAGACTGGTATATTATTTGAAGAATTAAATGCTAAAGAAGAAACTGTTTACGTTCCTCTCCTGAAAGCTTTCATCAATGAAGTATCTACACAAATAAAGCAAAACTCTTCCATTCCCCGCAAAATGGTAGAATATCTTCTAAGTAAATATGATTTCTATAAAGTTATTAGTATTGATAAGAAAAGAATCACAACGATTCAATCTTTCAATATGTATGGAACATTAAATCAGGCAAGTAAGGTAAAAGAACCAGACATACGAGTTCCTCTCATAAACTTACCTTCAGAGCTGCTACACATAGGCTTCAAGCCTAACCATAAGAATACTGTGATTATGTGTTTTGATAATGGTTGGCAGTTTTCGTTTAGAGTACACAATGCAGAGAAACATGTTACACCATCTCTAAAATTTGACATTCAAATAGAAGGAATGCCTGTTGATATTAATATAAAATTCAATTGTACTTGGAAGAATGAGAATAATTAGCTTATTTTCAGGTGCTGGTGGCTTAGACCTAGGTTTTCATAATGCAGGATTCGAAACCATTACAGCAAATGAATTCGACAAAAAAATATGTCCAACATTCAGAGCAAACTTTCCCAATGTTGACTTAATCGAAGGTGACATACGTAACATACCTTCTGAACGTTTTGCCGACAACATTGTTGGCATAATCGGTGGTCCCCCATGCCAATCATGGAGTGAAGCTGGTTCCTTAAAAGGAATTGAAGACGCTAGAGGACAGTTGTTTTACGAATATATACGAGTACTCAGAGACAAGCAACCACTTTTCTTTGTTGCAGAAAACGTTTCTGGGATGCTCGCTAAAAGACATGAGACTGCTGTCAAGGGATTTATGAAGCTTTTTGACGAAGCAGGATATGATGTCAATCTCAAAATGCTTAATGCAAATGACTTCAATGTTCCTGAAGATAGAGACCGTGTCTTCTATATAGGTTTCCGTAAAGATTTAAATATACATGATTTTGAATATCCTACACCTTTGGAGCATAAACCAACTCTAAGAGAAGCGATTTGGGATTTACAAGAGACAGCAATTCCCGCAAGAGAAAAGAATCATACAAATGGAGGAGAATGTGCCATTCCGAACAATGAATATTTTACAGGAGCATTCTCACCTATCTTTATGTCTAGAAATCGTGTACGCAGCTGGGATGAACCAGGATTTACTGTTCAAGCTAGTGGACGTCAATGCCAATTACACCCACAAGCTCCTAAAATGATAAAAGTAGAAAAAAATCTACAGAAGTTTGTCCCTGGCAAAGAGCACCTATATCGTCGTATGACCGTACGTGAAGTTGCACGAGTGCAAAGTTTTCCAGACAACTTTGTTTTTCTATATGATGAAGTTAACATGGGATACAAAATGATAGGAAATGCTGTTCCAGTCAATCTTGCATATCATGTTGCAATGAGTATCAGAAGAGCATTAGACAGACATGGTATTAATTACCAATAATTTAAGAAACAATGAAGGTAGCATCATTTTTTTCGGGATGTGGTGGTTTAGATCTAGGATTTGAACAAGCAGGATTTGATGTCATTTGGGCAAATGACATCAATCCTATTGTTTATGACACCTATAAATACAATCATCCGAACACATATCTTTGCAAGAAAGATATGCGAGAACTCAATATGTCAGAAATACCAGAATGTGATGGCTTTATCGGTGGTCCACCTTGTCAATCGTGGAGTGAAGGAGGAAAACAATTAGGTCTCCTTGATGAACGTGGAAAACTATTCCTAACTTATATCAAAATCATACGTTCTAAACAACCCAAGTTCTTTGTTATAGAAAATGTAAAAGGGATATTAAACGACAAACACTTTCAAACCTTTATGGCTATGCTTGAAGAATTGAAAAGTGCAGGCTATATTGTGCATTATTCACTAATGAACACTATGTTTTATCATATTCCACAAGAACGGTATAGAGTGATTATTGTCGGTATCAGAACCGACATACATATAGACTATCATTTTCCTCAGCCCGATAAGAATCATATCATCAATCTCAGCCAAGCCATTGGTGACATTAAAGAAATGCCCAATATGTATAACCAAGAGAAAGTTATTGGCAACTATACCCATTGGTTAAACCATGATACATATACAGGACCATTTGATACTAAATTTATGGCAAGAAACCGTGTTCGTGGTTGGAATGAAGTTTCTTTCACTATTCAAGCACAAGCACGCAACTGCCCACTTCATCCTCAAGCACCAAAGATGAAATTCATATCACGCGACAAACAGATATTCGTCCCTGGATATGAACAGCTATATCGTCGTTTGAGCATTAGAGAATGTGCTAGAATCCAAACATTTCCGGACCATTTTAAATTCATCTATGACAATGTAAGTGATGGTTATACAATGGTTGGTAATGCAGTTCCACCACGTTTAGGAAAAGCCATTGCATTGTCTCTCTTAAATGCATTTTCTCAGATTGCTACCCCTAAGAAACATATACTTGTTGCAACATATAAAGATAATTATCAGTTAAACATCATAAAAGAACAACACCTATATTATGTAAGAGCAGGCTTGAGATATGGTTCCATTCAATTTCCATCAGGGATGAAAGCACCAGATTTCTTACTTTTACACAAAAATGGTAAAAGACTTTTGTTTAGCCTAAAAGAAGAATACCCACAAATGGTTTCTGCCGACAAGTTACGAGAATATGGTTTCATACCTTCTGGTGATTTGTATTGGCTATTAAAAATTAAAGAAGAACAGATACTTTCTACAAAAGAAATAGAATTCAAAAACATCAAATTAAGGACAGGAAAATTACAATATATTCCGTATATATTAGAGGTCAATTAACAAAAGGGATGAATAAGGGATTTCCTGTTTCATCGCCGCTATAAACTATGAGCGTTGAACTTTATTCTGGAAGTACGAGCCACAAGCAAAAAATACCTGAGAGCATGATACAAAAGAAGCGTGAGCTTCACTTATCATACTCTCAGGCATTTGGCGTGGCCCGTAAAACCGATAAGTTCCGCCCACGCTATAGCGCAGGCGTTCACTTAATCTCGGTTTTACATCTTTTAATCGCCAAATTTCGAGAGTATTCCGAATATCGTAAACGCTTTGTATATTAATATGTTATATGTCTAAAGTATATTCTTTCTGTTTCTTATTTTTCTATTTTATTTGTTCAACTTATGTTACAAGGGAGCAGCCGCCTGGGGCAACCTCTCCCCTTTCGAGGGCAAAGTTACAAAAAATAAATGAAATATGCAACTTAATATTTCAAAATATCTTTTATCGAGTAAATTTTACTTGAAGCATCAAAGGAGAAATACTGGTCCCATAATCATATAATCCTCTCTCTGCTTCTTGCTCAGACTCTTAATGAATCTATACGACACATATCAAATCAGCTGAAGATAACTTATAGCCTTCTCTGTACCGAAAAAATACTGGCGATTCAGCTTTCTGTAGGTCAACTCTTTTGCCAGTTGCTCTAAAGTCATTCCTCCATACAAATATCTTTCCAACTGAAAAGCGACACCATCATCAGCAACGGGACCTACCACTATATCATAGTCATGAACAAATTTTTCCTTACTTCTTTTACGGTTAGCTAAGATAAATTTTGCCCATTCTATTGATGGACTATCAAAAGTCAACACTTTCAGACTTCCATCAATCAACAGTTTCTCGTCAAACAAGAATTTTGTTACGACAGGAGAACCTGAGCCAACAATACGAGTTCGCTTGATTGCCATCTCCATTGCCTGCGGAAAAATATCCGTCAGATAAAAACCTTGCCCAAAATCCTTATAAGGCTTACACTTAGTAAAATCAATCTTGTCTATAAACAGATTGGATCCATGATACAACTCTATCATACCAATGCCCCTCCATGCCTATGGCAAATGACTGCCAAATCATCCACTGCATCATCTAAAGAAAGAAGATGCTCCGCTCCATAACATTCATACAAAAAATCCAATCCCTTATGCCTTTTCAGATAAGCATAGGATTGCTTCAAAGATATGCCAAACCGCTGTGCAAATTGGCTCACACAATATATAATGTAATAAGTCTTACTTTCTAATTCCATAATTCTCAACCTACCTTTCCATATTTAATTTCCTCCTTCAGCAACTCATAGTTGTAGCCAGAACTCTGATAATATAGCCCTGTCTCTAAATCCTGAAGTTTCTCGAATAACTCTGAATTATAAACACAATCTAAAGCTTCTTCAAGAGAATACTTGAAGTCTTCCATCAGCCACATTGCCATATCTTTGATACGGGCATTAATCAATATGCCTATCTGTCCGGCTGAAAGTTTTGTTTGTCCTTCCATAATTATATATTTTTCTTTTGTGGGCAAATTTACAAAGAAATATCGAGAATACCACATATTTTATATATAAAAGTTTGGAGAATACAAAGAAAACTTGTAATTTTGCCTGAAAGAATGGATTTTTAATGACACGAACAAAATAAACAGAAGAAATCATGATAAACGACAGAAGACAACTGGCTGACGTGTATCAGCAAACTATAGATATTGTACTGGAAGGACATTACACCTCTGAGAATGGGGAGGAAGTGAAACTGCTCGACAACACGAAGATGCTGAAGGGAAGCAGATTCTATACCAAGCCACTGGATGCTTCAAACATACCTACCCTTGCAGATGGTTCCACCAAAATCATCGTGAAGAATGACGACAGCATCCATTGCGGTCATCAGTTGCAACAGGAAGGATACAATCCCGTGGTTCTCAACCTGGCAAGCCGGCGCAACCCGGGCGGTGGAGTGAAGAACGGAAGCCGGGCACAGGAGGAGAGCCTCTTCCGTAGCACCAACCTCTTTCTCTCTATGTATCGTTATGCAGAATATGCCGAGGATTACGGTTTGGAGAAAAGCAAGTTCCAATATCCGATGCCTGTGAGATTCGGAGGCATCTATGTGCCAGACGCTACCGTATTCAGGGCTGGAGCCAAGGATAACTTTGCCTTGCTCGATACTCCTTACTATATGTCGTTCGTAGCAGTAGCCGCCATCAATCATCCTGATTTAGATAGAGATGGGAACATCTGTGAAGAAGATGCCGCATTGACAAAGAACAAAATGAGGACGATGCTGCGTATCGGTCTGCTGAACGGACACGACAGCATCGTGCTCGGTGCATTCGGTTGCGGTGCCTTTCACAATCCTCCGAAACATATCGCAAGACTGTTTCACGAAGTCATCGACGAGAAGGAGTTCAAGGACAAGTACAAGCTCATCGCCTTCGCCATCCTTGAAGACCATAACTCGCCAAGAGGTGGAAACCTGCAACCCTTCATCGAGGAATTCAAGTCATAAACTCCCACAGATTTGGCTTTCCCTTCGGCCGCCGATTTTCAATTCACAGATTCACACAGATGGGGCTTGATTAGCAGTAATCAATGCCTCGCTTCTCGCACTCACCTCGCAGGGCGGCAAGGAAGTAGCTGCGCTCGCTGCCCCAACCACGAACCTTGCGCTCGTGATCCACGGTCTGCTTCAAACGCTCATCGCAGTATGCAGCAAAGCGGGCTGCATACTCTGAAATTCTTGACTCGGCATAACCTGCACCAACAGTTGATGACTCAGCATTAGCTGCCTTAATTGTTGATGACTCGGCATTAGCTGCCATTACATTCTCATTGTTCTTTAAATCTGAATTTGGATTCATAAAGATAATTATTTTAAGTTGTTAAACACTTACACATTCTTTTACCACCGTGGTTATCTCTATGCGAAACTCGGTTGGTGTGCCGCAACTGGGCAACTCTTAATGCTTGATTTCGGGTGCAAAAGTACATCATTATTCTGAAACCACCAAATTTTTTCAGGATTATTTTTCTTGTTTTTTTCCTTCTTCTAAAGAAGAAGATTCTTCGGGGTTGCAGATAGTAAGGAAGAGAAATCCTTTAATGGTTAAACTTTCCTATATTTGCATTATAATAGTATTATAATAATAAAATTATAATTACCTTTGTAAATTGACAATCAGAAAGATACAAACAATTGAAATATAAAAACAAAGAATGATATGATACAGCAAGTAGAATTTTCATTGCGTCCGCTTCCTCGCGGCTTTCACCTCGTAACCAACGAGGTGATGAGGAACCTGCCAGCGCTGCCTAAGACAGGGATTCTGAATCTCTTCGTAAGACATACCAGTTGCGGATTGTCACTGAACGAGAACTTCGACCCAGATGTGAGACATGACTTGAAGGGTATCTTCGAAAGACTGGTTCCGGATGGCGACCCAAGATACCTGCACCAGGATGAAGGACCGACGGATATGTCGGCTCATGCCAAATCGAGCATGGTGGGTGTATCACTCACCATTCCCATTACCAACGGCAGATTAAACCTCGGAACATGGCAGGGGATCTACCTCTGTGAATTCAGAGAGGGAGGCGGAAGCCGACACCTCATCGCAACGATTATCGGGGAATAAAGATAAAAACGAGGATGTTCGCACATCCTCGTTTTTACGTAAACATAATCATTTATTCTATCGCATCCAATTCCGCTTCATCCTCTTCCTTCTCCTCTTTCTTTCCGAAATTAGGATCAATCTTCAGGAAAGCAGTAACCAGGAAGGTGATGGCGCAACATGCCATCACGATGATGAAGAACATGCGGTAACCTACCATATCCTTCAGATATCCAGAAACCATGCCCGGCAGCATCAATCCGAGATAGGAGATGCCTGTACAGATGGAATAATGGGAGGTCTTGAACTTTCCCTGACTGTAGAACAGCATGTAGAGGGTAAGAACCGTGAAGCCCAGACCATAACCCAACTGCTCGACAAAAAGACAGCTGGAAACCACGATGAGGTTGCTGTTGAGCGAATAACTCAGATAGATGTAAACCACATCAGGCAAGGTGATGGCGCAAACCAGAGGCCAGAGCCATTTCTTCATTCCATCCCTGCTCACCAGAATACCACCAAGAATTCCACCCAGCAGCAAACCTATCAATCCCACAGTACCATTGGCAAAGCCATATTCCTGAGGTGACAGTCCCAGTCCACCCTGCGAATTAGGACGGAGGATGAAGGTCTTGGTCATGGTGTTCAGAAGCGCTTCCGGGAATCGGTAGAGCAAGAGAAAGAGCATCACACAGACGGTTTCACCCAATCCGAACTTCACGAAGAAGGTGCGGAACATATTCTTCAGTTCATGAGCCACTTCGCCCACCGTTCTGTCGGTCTGCACATCATCCTTCGGGCGAGGCATGAAGCGGCTGTGGTAGAGCCACAAACCGATGAAGATACCTGCCAGTCCGTAAAAGATAAGCGCCCATGAGAAGCGAATCTGGTTGCGGAAGAGAACCTGAAGCACACCTGCCAGCATCACCAGAAAACCATTCACAAAGATGATGGCGAGGCGGTAGAAGGTATTTCGCAAGCCTACAAACTTAGTCTGCGTATGTTCATCCAGCTCAATCATGTAGAAACCATCTGCCGAAATGTCGTGGGTAGCACTACAGAAGGCGATGAGGAAGAAGAAGCACATCGTTGCCTGAAACCAGAAGGCGGTAGGCAGCGAGAAGGCGATGCCGGCAAGGGCAGCTCCGATGAGAGCCTGCATGGTGAGCACCCACCAGCGCTTAGTCTTCAGCAAATCTATGAACGGACTCCACAAGGGCTTGATGACCCAGGGAAGGGCGAGCCATCCGGTATAGAGACCCACCTCAGCATCGGTCAGCCCCAACTGCATGTACATCACCACAGAGAGGGCGGTTACGATGACGTTGGGGAGTCCCTCGGCAAAATAGAGGGTCGGAATCCATGCCCATGGACTCCGACTGTTTTTCTTTGTTACCATTTTACATCACTATTTATAAAGTTTCTTGATTTCAGCACCCTGATAGTAGTGCAACAGGATGGCATCATAATGATAACCCTGCTCGCCCATCACGGCAGCACCAATCTGGCAGAGGCCTACTCCATGCCCCCAACCGGCTCCGATGAGTTCGAAACGCTGAGGCACTCCCTGTTCATCCATATCATACTTATCCACCACAAAGGCTGAACTCAGCAGATGACTGTCGCTCAGCGTACGACGGATTTCGAGTTCCTTACCGATGGTAAAGGTCTTCTCGGTTCCGATAATCTGGAGCTTGCTGATTCTTCCACTCTTGCCGCGCTCCACGGCCTTCATGTCTAGGATGGCACCCAGGTCCATCTTCAGTTTGTCAGCGATGAGCTGCTGCAACTTCTCCTGGCTGAGCGTTTCCTTCCAGCGGTAGAAATTGACGGTTTCCTGATCATAGTCGTTGAGCACTTCTGACAGGATTTTCTTGTCCTGCGTGTTGCAGAAAGCTGGCGGATTGAAGCGGATCCATTTCTCAGCCTCTTCCTCATTGGTCAGATTAGGCAGTGTATGTTCCACGCCCAGGGCGATGTCGCGAACCGCCGTGAGATAAGTCTTCGGCGTGTCCTCCCAGCAATACTGGAATTCCTCGGTTATTCCGCCGCAGCATTTCGAGAATCTTGCATCGCAGATTTCTTCGCCGTCCATCAGAATCTGTCCATTGGTCTGGCGGATGGCTTCAGCTACATGGGGCGATGTTTCCTTGGTGATGCCCTGGTAGCGCTGGCAGTGGTCGTCGGCACATACATCAAAGAGGGTGTGGTCTTCGCGGTCGTACCAGCGGATGAGCGTATCTTCCTTCTTGGTGAAGGAGAAGAAGTTGTTGCCGCTCTCAGCCACCTCTCGGCGCTTCTTCATCTGTGCCAGGAGCCATGAACGGGAGATGACGGCGTGCGCCTTCAGGAGTTCGAGACTCGAAGTGGCACTCATCTCACTGCTAATGACGCTCTCCAGATATTTCTCTACAGGCAACTCATTGATTGCCACAATCTTATCTGATTCTACCACAAAGCGGAGCGTGCCCAGGAAGGTTTGGGTTTCCTTGCGCTCCCAGTGGAAGTTGACACCGATGGTTACGTTGCTCAGCGAAAACGAGGCGTCGGCACTCTGCGGATGGAAGGTGAGCTGGCTGTACTGGTTGCCGTTCCAGAGCACACCGCCCTCTGAGAATTCTACCACCTGTTCGCCCAGCACCTTTTCGCCCTTGGCAAGATAAGGTTTGTTGAGCGAGAAATGAATCTTCTGCGCACTCACGATGCCCACCGTTACGTCGGGCTGCTTACCTTTATTATATAAGGTGGAAGAGGCTTCGGCTGCATCCTCGGCATCCTTAGATGCCTTCAGTTTAGCGATGATGGCATTCATCTTTTCTTCCGAAACGCCACATTCCTGCAGCAGCGAGAGTGCTTTCTCCTCGGTCAACTTTCGGAAATCTTCCTCACGAGGGGTGATGATGAGTCCGCTCATATCCAGTGCTCCCGGCGAAACCACAAACTGGGCGTCGCCTTCGGCAAAATAGGCTTCCGGACGATGCTTTTCTCTCGGAATGACCACGCTGATGAATTCCTCGCCCTTGCGCCAGGAGATGATGTTCATCATCGGTTCGGTTTCGTCGCCACGCTGAGGCATTGCCTTGTAGAGACGGCGGAAGAGGGCCTCATCGCTCTCAGCACTCTTCGAGATGATGACGAAGGCGGGAACGATGAAGTCGCGAACCACAGAGATTTTCTCCTCATCATTGAGAGAGATGATGTCGGTCAGGTTGCGGGAGAGACGCTGCCAGTTGGTCTGAAGAGGAAGGATGCCGTTGGTTCCTGCCTGGAAATGAAGATGGTCTGGAGCCGATGCACCACACTTCGGACCGTTGTAGAACACCATCAGGTCGCTATGCAGACTGATGAAGCGGTGCATCTCGCCGTAGTTTTTGTAGATGAGCTGAGGCTGATGCTTGCGTGCCGGAATGGTGAAGTGGACTGGTAGAATCGGGAACGGATTCACCAGAAGATGGAATTTCTCGTCTATCTGCTTCGACATCTGTTCCTTAGGACGGTTCTTGTCGCAAAGGAAACAAGGGCGCTCGCCCAGGGTTTTCTTATCTATCTTGGCGCCCGTACTTACGATGCGGGCTGGGTTCCACTGCAGTTTCAGCTGGTCGGAGAACTGGCGGGTTTCTACATGCTTGAGGTCGCGGAAGCGGTGGCGCGCATCGGTCCAAACCTCCAGCTGACGGTTGAAGAAACGCGAGATGCTGCTGTCTTCCATAATGTCGGCCTTGCCCTGCAGCAGGTGCTGGCGTGCCTTCAGTTCCATGGTGCGCAGGCGGTCCTTATACAGGTTGTTGGCGTTCACCTTCTCTACGCTGAGGGCTGCATCGCTGTTACCTCCCCAGCGGCGGCAGAGGTAGAGTTCGTCGTAGATTCTGCCGATGCGGTAACGGCGCGAAAATGCCAAGCCGAGCGCATAATCCTCACCATACGAGGTGTTAGGAAACTGGATCTGTCTGACCAGCGGAGTGAAGAAGGCGCGCGGAGCACCCAATCCGTTAATACGCAGCGCATTGTTGCATCCGTTTTCATTGGTCCATTCCTTGTGGTCTATCAGTCCCGGTGGCAGGGTGTTGAGGTCGAAGTCGCACATGCGGTACGAACCGATAATCATGGCTGCCTTCTGCTTGTAGAAGGCATCTACTATCTTCTGGAGTGTCTTTGGTGAAGAATAGAGGTCATCGCTGTCAAGCTGTACGGCAAACTTTCCGCAGAAACTGCTGTTGATGGCTTCGTTCCAGCATCCGCCTATTCCCAGGTCGGTTCTCTCCGGCACAATCTGTATCAGGTTGTCGGCTTTAAGTTCATCCAGTATTTCGCCGGTGCGGTCGGTAGAATGGTTGTTTACCACGATGACGTTAAATTTGAAGTTAGCCTTCTGTCCCAGCGCACTCTTCACGGCATCAGCCACCGTCTTTTCGCGGTTGAAGACGGGGATGATGACAGATGCCTCGTATTCAAAATCCTGCTCACCGAAGTCGGGCTGGCGGTAGAAGGTGGTGTCTATCAGGGCGCCCACCTTGCCCAGATGCTGGGTGCATGCCTTTTCCATCTCAATCTGCACCTCGCGGTTGCGCGGGTTTACATAGTCAAACTGCTTCTCGCCGCTCTTACGGGTGTCAAGTTCGGCTTCTGAATAGAGGAATTCGTTGAGATGGAAAATTTCGCCCACACGGCTCAGATAGAGACGGAGGTCGTAGAGGGCGGCAAACTGATACTCTTCGCGGTCGGGTTGGGCGATGTAGTCGGCCAGCGCCTGTGCCTTGATGCACCAGAGGCTTCCAAAGTCGAAGTCATCTCGCAAAGAACCTGACTGGTAGTCAATTACCGGATGTTTCTCCATTTTGCCTTCCACCATCTTGTAGTGGTCGGCGTAAACCATGACGGCATCCGTATCATCTGCCACTCTGAGGAATCGCTCCAGCGTGTTGTTTCCCCATCCTATGGTGGTGTGGCGGGTACAGATCATCACGTAGTCGGCATCTGTATTTTCAGCGATGCTGACAATGGTGTTACTGCTTTCCAGGCGGTCGGTGATGACAAACGTACATCCTTCGGGTACCTGATGATGAGCGGCAAAATCAGCACTCACCAGGAAGTGGATATGCTGTACAGTCTTGTACTCATGAAGCACCGACAAGGCATTCTGCGCATCGTCGATGTATTCGCAAGGCAAGAAAAGGTCTATTTTTTCTCTCATTTTCTTACGTTATTTTTGTTCATTTCAGCCCTTTTCGGGGGGCTAAATCTGTGTTTTTTATCTTTATTTTATCTTATTATATTAAAATATGTGGCAAAGATACTAATTTTTCGGCAAAAAACACTATCTTTGCAGTATGAATAATGAAAAAAAATATCTTTTGGGCCTTACACTTGCCGAATTGAAGCAGGTGGCAAAGGACTTAGGCATGCCCGCCTTCACCGGTGGGCAGATGGCGAAGTGGCTCTATGAGCAGCATGTGAAGAGCATTGATGAGATGACCAACATCTCGAAGGCGAACCGTGCCAAACTCGCTGCCGAATACGAAATAGGATGCTTCGGATATTCCGATGCGCAACATTCGGTGGATGGTACCATCAAGTACCTCTTCCCTACCCGAAGCGGCAAATTTGTCGAGACGGTTTACATCCCCGACAAAGACCGCGCCACGCTGTGCGTTTCTTCGCAGGTGGGATGCAAGATGAACTGCCTGTTCTGCCAGACCGGCAAGCAGGGGTTTGAGGGCAGCTTGCCTGCAGGCGACATTCTGAACCAGATTTACTCGCTGCCGGAGGTGGACAAGCTTACCAACATCGTGTTCATGGGTCAGGGCGAGCCGATGGATAATCTCGACAATGTGCTGCGCGCCACAGAGATTCTCACCGCCGACTACGGCTGGGCATGGAGCCCGAAGCGCATCACGGTAAGTTCGGTGGGCGTGAAGAACAAACTGAAGCGGTTCCTGGAAGAGAGCGACTGCCATGTGGCCATCAGCATGCACGACCCTATCCCTTCTGAACGCGCTGAACTGATGCCTGCCGAAAGGGGCATGGGCATTGAGCAAGTAGTAGAACTGCTGAGGAACTATGATTTCTCTCATCAACGCCGCCTGAGTTTCGAATACATCGTCTTTAAGGGCGTAAACGACAGTATGCAGCATGCCAAGGCCATCATCAAACTGGTGAAGGGACTTGACTGCCGCTTCAACCTGATCCGTTTCCACCAAATTCCAGACATTCCTCTGCAAGGTGTGGATGATGAGAAGATGGAGCAGTTCCGTGATTACCTCACCCAGCATGGTGTCTTCACCACCATCCGTGCCAGCCGCGGCCAGGACATCTACGCCGCCTGCGGTCTGCTCAGCACCTCGAAGAAAATCGGAGAAATCCGTGAGCACGAGGATGAAGAGAAGATGAATAAGTAAGGAAAGGTGGGGAAAAATGGTTAGAGAATCTTTAAAGATCCTACTTGCCGGCTGTCTTTTGTTCCTTTTTCTGGCAAGTTGCAGCCCGGGAGGAGGAAGAAACAGAAAACTGCCCAAGAGTACAGGACAGCCTTACGAGGTGGTGCTCGAGGGAGATACCGACAGCATCGTTACGAAGATACTGACGGAAGAGGTGCCTGCCCTGCCCCAACCCGAACCGCTCTGCCGGCTCATCCAGGTTAAGAAGGGCAAGATCCACGGCAGCTACCTGCTCGTAAGAACTCGCATCGTAGTGAACATCCCGGCAGCGGAATTCTCTGTCAGACTGAGCCGCAACGAGAATGCTTCACCGCAGACCGTCATCCGCATCTCAGCCCGCTCGCCGCAGCAACTCAGAGAGAAACTCAACCCCGAGAAACTGCGCCAGCTCGTAGATGAGACTGAACTGGAGCACCTCGTCTCCATCATCTCCACCAACCCGAGCAAGCAGAACCGCGAGATGCAGCAGCTGGTAAAGAAGAACTTCGGCATCAGCATGAACATCCCTGCCGAAATGCAGGCAAGCAAGAAGGCCGGGAACTTCATTTGGATTTCAAACAACGCCAGTTCGGGCATGAAGAACCTGCTTGTAATGAAAGTGAAGAGTGAAGAACGAAGAGTGAAAAATTCAGATGCTTTTTCACCTCAAGAGAAGCAGCAGATTGACAGCATTCTCCGAACCAATATGCCGGGCGAAACCGACAGCATGTACATGATAATCCCGGTCCTTTCTGAAAAAGGACTCTGGGAGATGAAGGGCGACGCCATGGGAGGCCCCTACGTGATGAGGCGAATCCGCCTGAGAAAAACGGGGAATGAAATCTTCATCATCGGCTTCGTCTATGCACCCGAAATGAAAAAGAAAATATTAATCAAGCAGCTAGAAGCTGCGATTTCTACTATAAAATAAAACGATAAATGGACAGCAAAAAGATTAGAGTGGCCATCACTCACGGAGATACCAACGGTATCGGATACGAACTCATTTTTAAGGCATTCAGTGAGCCAGAGATGTTGGAGTATTGTACCCCTATCATCTACGGTTCGCCTAAAGTGGCAGCTTATTACCGCAAGGCGATGAATCTGCCTGCCCAGTTCTCCATCATCCAGAAAGCAGAAGATGCTGAAGACGGAAGAATCAACCTCCTGCCAGCCGTAGACGAGGAGGTAAAGGTTGACATGGGCATGCCTACTCTGGAATCGGGTACGGCAGCCATCAAGGCACTTGACCAAGCCATGACCGACTACCGCGACGAGCTCTTCGACGTGCTCGTTACCGCACCGGTAAACAACCAGAACGCACAATTTGAGGGCTTCCAGTTCAAGGGCCACAAGGAATACATTGAAACTTGCCTGGGCGAAGGTGCCAAGGGCCTTTCCATCCTCTGCGGCGGCGACCTTCGCATCGCATCCGTAACCGGAAAGACTCCGCTCAAGGACGTGCCGGCAGCAATCACCCAGGAGCTCATCATCGAGAAGGTGAAGCAGATGCACACATCACTGAAGCGAGACTTCATGATTACCAACCCGCGCATCGCCGTGCTCGCCCTGAATCCTAGCAACAACGGTGAGGAGAGCTGCGGACCAGAGGAAGCCAGCATCATCATCCCAGCCATTGACCAGCTTGCCGAGCAGAAAATACAAGCTTTTGGTCCTTACCCTGCTGACGAGTTCTTCGGCAACGGCCATTTCGTAGAGTTCGACGGTATCATGGCCATGTATCATGATCAGGCTACTACCCCGTTCCATTCTCTCTACACCGAGGATGGCGTACTCTTTACTGCCGGTCTGCCACTCGTGCACACCGCCGCCAACACCACTCCTAGCTACAGCATCACGGGATGCAACGAAGCCGATGCAATCTCCTTCCGCCACGCCATCTACTTGGCGCTGGATGCCTTCTGCAACCGCGAAGACTATGATGAGGCCTACGAGAATCCACTGCCTAAACTCTACCACGAGAAGCGTGACGAGAGCGAGAAGGTAAGATTCTCCATCCCTAAGAAAAAGGGATAAGAGAAAGATTCCCTATTTCCGAGAAAAAGCGGAATAAAGAAAGATTCGGGAGGGCAGATGACGCAAAAAAGGCAAATCTGCCCTGTAATCAGACCTCCCGAATGTTAAAATTTTAAAAAAATGCAGATAATTCAGAAAAAATGAGTAATTTTGGCAGCTAAATGGATACTTCCGAACTACAAAAGATAAAACAACGCTACAATATCGTCGGTAACAGCGACGGATTGAACCATGCGCTCGACGTAGCCCTACAGGTAGCGCCGACCGATCTCTCCGTGCTCATCATCGGCGAGAGCGGTGTGGGTAAGGAAATCATTCCAAGGGTGATTCACGACAATTCGCCACGCCGCAGAGAGAAATATTTCGCCATCAACTGTGGAAGCATTCCGGAAGGAACCATTGACAGCGAACTCTTCGGACATGAGAAGGGTTCCTTCACTGGAGCCATAGGCGAAAGCGAAGGATACTTCGGTATTGCCAACAAGGGTACCATCTTCCTCGACGAGGTGGGTGAACTCCCGATACAGACGCAGGCAAGACTGCTACGCGTGCTCGAAACGGGAGAATACATCCGCGTGGGTGGAACTGAGATAAGGAAAACGGATGTCCGCATCGTGGCAGCCACCAACGTAAACATGCGCAAGGCTGTGAGCGAAGGCCGCTTTCGCGAGGACCTCTACTACCGCCTCAACACCATCCCGATACAGATGCCTGCATTGAGAGAGCGGGGCGATGACATCCTCCTGCTCTTCCGCCTCTTCGCCATGCAGATGGCCGAAAAATACCGTCTGCCTAAGATTTCACTCTCAGATGAGGCCAAGCAGATTATGCTGAAATACAAGTGGCCGGGAAATGTGAGACAGCTCAAGAACATTACCGAACAGATGTCAGTGCTGAGCCGAGAAAGAGAAATCGATGCACAGACCCTCACCCAGTTTATTCCGAGAGATGAGGAGTCTACACAGCTCGCCACCATACAGAAGGATGGCAAGGACGACCATAGCTACGCCAGCGAGCGCGAACTGCTATACAAGATTCTCTACGAACTGAGGGGCAACGTGAGCGACCTGAGACGTGAGATGAACAGCCTGCGCAAGCAACTCGATGAGGCACGCCAGTTGGGCAGTACAGGCGGATATGTTTCTCCGGTTCAGCCGAATACCCAGGTAGCTCCAGTATCATCCGTATCTCCGGTTTCATCGGTTTCTCCGGTTCCGTCCGTATCATCCGTTCCATCGGTTTCTCCGGTATCTTCCGTACCTCCGATTACCGATCTCGACGAGCTACAACACATCCGTCAGGAAATAGCTACAGGTGGCATTAGGGGCACTTACAAACCCGAAACCGAGGATGCTGAGATTGAGGAGATCAAGGAAGAAAACGAGAATCTGAACCTCAGCGACCTTAGCAAGCAGATGATAGAAAAGGCACTGGAGAGAAACAACGGAAACCGCAAGAAAGCGGCAGAAGAACTGGGAATCTCCGACAGAACTCTGTACAGAAAGATTAACAAATATAAGTTATGAAGCATATACGCGCGTACCTATATATAATAGGAGTCACACTGATGGTGGCGGTCATGGCAGCATGCTCCGTGAGCTACAAGTTCAACGGTGCCAGCATCGACTACACCAAAACCAAGACCATACAGATAGCCGACTTCCCTATCAGAAGTTCGTATGTGTGGGGTCCGATGGGTCCGATGTTCAACAACGAACTCAAGGATAAGTTTGCCAGCAACACCCAGCTCATACAGGTGTCACGCAACGGAGATCTGAAGATAGAGGGCGAAATCACCCAATATTCTCAGCGCAACAAGTCGGTTAGTTCTGAGGGATACTCAGCACAGACCGAGCTCAGTATCACCGTAAACGTACGTTTCACCAACACCAAGAACCATGCCGAGGACTTCGAAAAGCAGTTTACATCTGCCAAGACCTACGACACCACTCAGAGCCTTGCCTCGGTGCAGGAAGAACTGGTAACCCAGATTATCAAAGACCTAGTAGACCAGATATTCAACGCTACGGTAGCTAACTGGTAAAGTAAGTGAAGAACGAAAAGTGAAGAGTAAAGAATTCAACAGCTTTACTAATCATAAAGTTCAAAACTCAATGTTCAAAGTAAAATAAAGTAAAGTAAAAATATCGTGGAATTAAGCAGATTGATACAACACCCGGAGGAAATGAACCGAGAGACGCTCTACGACTTGCGCGCCCTCTTGGCCTTATATCCGTATTATCAGACGGCACGCCTGCTAATGTTGAAGAATCTGTACCTGCTCCACGACCCGAGTTTCGACGAAGAACTGCGCCGTGCAGCCATCTACATCACCGACCGTAAGATTATCTTCGAGATGGTAGAGGCAGCCCACTATCAGATAAAAAACGCCCCTGAAGAGGCTGAATCCAACAAGCAGCAAGGCGTAAGAGGAATAGGAGCAGAAAAACACGGAGACCGTACTAGCGACCTCATCGACCACTTCCTGGGATCCATTCCTATGGAAGAAGACGAAGAAGAGAAGAAGGAGAAACGTAAGCCTACACCTGCTGACGCGGCTGTAGACTATGTGGCTTATCTCATGGAGACCGAAGACCAGCAGGAGCCAGAAGATACTTCGCGCACCATGAGTCTCATCGACGACTTTATGGAGGATGGCGGTTTCAAACTGCCTAAAATCCAGCAGGACGAAGATTACAAACCAGAATTTACTCCAGAACTTCAGACCGATTCCGGCAAGGATGGCGAAGAGGAAAACAGCGGTGTATTCACCGAAACCCTCGCCCGCATCTACATCAAGCAGGGCAAGTATCAGAGAGCTTACGAAATCATCAGCCGCCTGCATCAGCAGCATCCTGACAAGAACGGATATTATGTTGACCAGCTCAGATTCCTTGAGAAACTGATGCTGAACAGCAAGAAGAAATAAAGAAGAATAATAAATAAATAAAACTAGTTTTAAAAAATGGCTTACACATTATTAGTAGTATTAATCGTCCTGGTAGCTATCCTGATGATTTTCATCGTGCTCATCCAGGAATCAAAGGGAGGTGGACTTGCAAGTAACTTCTCTTCAACCAACTCAATCATGGGTGTTCGCAAGACCACTGACATTGTTGAGAAATTAACATGGGGCCTCGCTGCAGCCTTGGTTGTCATCAGCGTGGCATGTGCTTATGTAGCCCCTCAGGCAGCTGGCGAAAGCAGTGTTTTGGAGGGAGCCACTCAGGAGCAGACCGCTCTTCCTGCTATGCCAGGTGCTAGCAAGGATGCAGCAGCAGGTGCTCAGAAGGCTGTTCCTGCAGCTGGTGCAGATGCCCAGAAGGCAGCTCCAGTTGTTCCAACAAGCCCTGCAAAATAAAAAATAAGAAAAAAGGTACGAAAAAATTTGGTAGAACCATTTTTTTTTCGTACCTTTGCACCCGCTTAACAAGAATATGGTGGACGTAGTTCAGTTGGTTAGAGCGTCAGATTGTGGTTCTGAATGTCGTGGGTTCGAGTCCCACCTTCCACCCAACTATTTTAGAAAAAGCAAAACATAACCAATATGGTGGACGTAGTTCAGTTGGTTAGAGCGTCAGATTGTGGTTCTGAATGTCGTGGGTTCGAGTCCCACCTTCCACCCAAGATAAACCCTGCAAGATTCATTTCTTGCAGGGTTTCTTGTTATATATCCGTATTGAGCGGAATTCTTTTTTGTCATATAAACGAATTGCAATAGTATATTATAGACTGAAAACATACAAAAAAGCCTGCTAAGGGAAGAAAATATCCCTCTAGCAGGTATTTCATATAAGGATGAATTGAAAACTTATCTGATTACTTTCACTTCACCATCCTTAGCAATCTTAACGATGCTGGAAGGCTGATGAGGTTTATGCTCCTGACGGCGGCTCCAGCAAACATAATCTACAGCATTGAGGATTTCCTCGGAGATGTCGCAATAATTCTGTGCAGCAGGCTCACCACTCACATTAGCACTTGTACTTACAATAGGCTTCTGAAAACGGTAACAGAGTTGTTTGGAGAAAGGCTCATAGGTTATACGCATCGCCAGACTTCCATCCTCTGCTACCAGATTATTAGCCACACCACTCGCATCATCAAGAATAACCGTAGTAGGCTTTACAGGCATGGCAGCATCGATGAAATCCCATGCTACCTGTGGCACATTGCGGAAATAACGCGCCATGCGGTCAGCAGAATCTATCAGGCAGATAAGCGCCTTAGAATCGTCACGTTTCTTTATTTCATAAACTTTCTTTACCGCTTCAGGGTTGGTGGCGTCGCATCCTATGCCCCATACGGTATCTGTAGGATAGAGTATCACTCCACCCTTTCGCATGCACTCTACAGCACGCTTGATGTCTTCTTCTACAGTCATAATACTATAAAACTAAAAATCAAAAAACTTTTGAATCTTAAAAATCGTCACTAACATCTTTCTTCAAACACTCATAATAAGCTATGTCCTTCATACCATTGAGAAAAGCAGAAGCATCCATGCGTTTCTTGCCACTGAGCTGCAACTCCTGAATAATGAGCCATTCATCAAGGCAGGCAACTTGCAACGACTTCCCCTCAACGCGGAGCGATCCCACAGGCGCATCACCACGCTTCATACATGAAAGACGGGTAGAAAATATCTTAAGTACCTGAATTTTCTGTGTACTCTGCTTATGGGATGGATGAGTAGTAGGCTCAGGGAACCTCACGTAATCATCATCTCCCTTAGGATCGTCAAAGAATACTACTGTCTCCTTCTTCTTAATTTCAGTCCATGCACCAGGGTATGGAGAAAGACCGCGGATGAAATCATACACCTGTTTGGCAGGCTTGTGGAAGTCGATGCGGCAGGTATCCTTGAAGATTTTCGGAGCCGGCTTGAGTTCGGCACCCTGTCCTATCATTTCGCTCTGAGGAATGGAACCGATATTGCCATCGGCAGCGATGAGCGCATCAATGGTTTCCAGCGCCAATTCAGCACCAAGATGCATCAACCCGTCGTAAACATACTCCACATTTGCCGTCTCCGGAATAGGAAAACGTTTCTGCAGGATGATGCGACCGGTATCAATATCGTGGTCGAGGAAGAAGGTGGTAACACCCGTCTCCTTCTCGCCATTAATCACTGCCCAGTTGATAGGCGCCGCACCGCGATACTGCGGAAGGAGGGCTGCATGTACATTAAAAGTACCATATTTCGGCATCGACCAAACCACCTCTGGCAGCATGCGGAAAGCAACTACCACCTGCAAGTCAGCCTGATAAGAACGCAACTGCTCCACAAAGTCAGGGTCCTTCATCTTTACAGGCTGCAGCACCGGTAAACCATGCTCTACGGCATACTGCTTAACCTGCGAAGGTTGCAGCGTATCCTGATGTCTGCCCACCGGTTTATCAGGCTGGGTAACCACAGCCACCACGTTATAACCGCCCTCTACCAGGCACTTGAGGGATTCTACCGCAAACTCCGGTGTTCCCATGAAAACAATTCTCAAATCCTTCTTCTCCATAAAACACTAATATTTTAAAATAAAACCAGCAAAGCCGTTGAATGCTTCACTCACGTTCTTCACTCTTCACTTAAAACTCCTACTCTGCCGACATATCCGCTACAATCTGCCTGTACATGGAATAGATTCTAGTACGGCTGATGTAACCCTTCAGTACGCCTGCCACATCAACCACTGGCAGTTGGGCGGCATCGGTTTTATCAAATTTCTGCATCACCTCGTCCATACTGTCATGTTCGGTAAGAACGGCAGAAGGCTGCATCATCAGCTGACGCACGGTGAAATGCTGATACAGTTCGGTGCGGAAGATAATGTGGCGAATCTTCGTAATATCTATTACTCCCAACAGCACACCCGCCTGATCCAAAACAGGCAGAAAGTTGTTGTTACTGCGACTTATCTCACTCACCAACTTGCTCATCGGCAGATCCGGACCTACCGGATGATAATCTTTCTCTATGACATCCTGCATGCCCAGCAGGGTGAGCGCAGCCTTGTCAATATGGTGGGTGAGCAGCTTGCCCTCTCTAGCCAGACGCAGGGCGTAGATGCTGTGACTCTCGAAGATGCTGATGGTGAGCAGCGAAGAGATACACACTATCATCAGCGGCATGAAGAGCTGGTAGCCGCCCGTGAGTTCGGCAATGAGGAAGATGCCCGTAAGCGGTGCATGCATCACGCCCGTAATGAGGCCCGCCATCCCCATCAGTGTAAAGTTCTGCTCAGGAACATAAACACCTACCTGATTCACATTCCAAAGGCGCGCAAAGAGGAAACCGGCAAAACCTCCGATAATGAGCGAAGGAGCAAAGGTACCACCGCATCCGCCACTACCATTGGTGGCCGAGGTGGCAAAAACCTTGGTAAAGGTTACCAAGGCGATGTAGAGGATGAGCAGCTGGTTGTGCCCGTAGAAGAGCGAACGGCTCATCACCTGCCCCCAGTCTTCCACATTCTGTCCCTTCAGCAGCACGTTGACAGCCGAATATCCCTCGCCATAGAGCGAAGGGAAGAGGAAGATGAGCGAACTCAGAATCAGTCCACCAAAGAGCAGCTTTACGTATGGATAAGGCGAAAGCTTGGCAAAGAAACCCTCGCATGCCGACATGGTGCGCATGAAATAAAGGCTCACCAAACCGCAAAAGATGCCCAATAACAAGCAGGCAGGCACGCGGTCGAGCGCCCACGGATTGGTAAGCGTAAAATCGAAAAGGCTCTTGGAGCCCATCAGGATGTAGGTAAAGCAAGTAGCTGTTACACAACTGATAAGGATAGGCAGCAAGGAAGCCATGCTCAAGTCTACCATCAGCACCTCAAGCGTAAACACGAGTCCGGCAATAGGCGCCTTAAAGATTCCAGCAATGGCTGCAGAGGCGCCACAGCCCACCAGCAGAATCATGGTTTTCTTGTCCATGCGGAAGATTTGTCCCAAGTTTGAGCCGATGGCCGAACCCGTGAGCACAATAGGAGCCTCGGCTCCCACGGAACCACCAAAACCGATGGTGACACCTGATGCCACCACCGATGACCAGCAGTTGTGGGCCTTGAGCTTGGAATTTTTGGTAGAGATGGCGTAAAGCACACGGGTGATACCATGGGAAATATTATCTCTGACCACATATTTAATAAAGAGCATGGTGAGGTAAATGCCCACAATCGGGAAGAGCAGGAAGAGCAGGTTATAGGTGCCCTTGTTAAATCCCGAAGTGAGCAGCAACTGTATTTCGTGCACAATGCCGTGCAGGAAATATCCTGCCACCGACGCCAGAAGGCCGATGATAAAAGCCAGGATAAGGGTCATCTGGCGGTCAGAAATATGTTTTTTCTGCCAATCCACCATCTTACTGACCCATCCCTCTTTCTGCTCGTTGTAATCTAGAATTTCTTCATCCATCTTTTTTACATTGATTTAGAATTCCGATGTGAAATGGAACTTGATGTGTTCAAAATCTTGCTGCGCCATGCTCAACACGTAGCCCGAATCGGCAAGAAAGACATCGCGCCCCTCAATATCCTTGGCCATGTACTGGTACTTGCGCTTCTTGAAGTTCTCGAGTTCCTTCTCGTCATCTGCCTCTATCCAGCAAGCCTTGTGAAGATGCACGGGCTCCCAGCGGCACTTGGCGTTGTACTCGTTCTCCAGGCGGTACTGGATAACCTCGAACTGCAACTGACCAACCGTGCCCACGATGCGGCGGCCGTTGAACTGGTTGACGAAGAGCTGCGCCACACCCTCGTTCATGAGCTGCTCCAATCCCTTCTGGAACTGCTTGCTCTTCATCGGGTCATCATTCTCGATGTACTTGAAAAGGAGTGGAGAGAAGCTTGGCAAACCGCGAAAATGCATCTTCTCTCCCTCCGTCAACGTATCTCCTATCTTGAAAATACCGTTGTCTGGCAAACCTACAATGTCACCCGGATAAGCCTCGTCAATGGTACTCTTGCGCTGTGCCATGAACTGGGTAGGCGAAGAGAAACGCACGTTCTTATCCAAGCGCACGTGGTAATATGGCTGATTTCTCACAAACTTGCCCGAGCATATCTTACAGAAAGCGATGCAGGAGCGGTGGTTTGGATCAATATTGGCTGTAATCTTGAAGATGAAACCACTGAACTTAGGTTCTTCAGGCTTCACCAGTCGCTCCTCTGCCTGGGTGGGTCTAGGAGATGGAGCAATATGAACAAAACAGTCGAGGAGTTCCTGAACACCAAAATTGTTCAGTGCCGAACCGAAGAACACAGGTGCTACTTCGGCCGAACGATAGGTTTCTTCCTCAAACTTAGGGTAAACACCATCTACCAGTTCCAGTTCCTCACGCAGTTGTGCAGCCTCACGTTCACCAACCCGCTCGTCGAGTTCTGAACTTTGGATGTCTACCTCTACCTTCTCGGTAACTCGCTGTTTGTTAGGGGTAAAGAGGTTCAGCTGATGCTCGTAGATGTTGTAAACGCCCTTGAAACGGGCGCCCTGACCGATAGGCCAACTCAGCGGGCGAACCTTGATTTTGAGTTCTTCTTCCAACTCGTCAAGCACATCAAACGGGTCGCGTCCCTCACGGTCCATCTTGTTGATGAAGATGATTACCGGGGTATTTCTCATACGGCACACCTCCATGAGTTTGCGGGTCTGTGCCTCCACACCCTTGGCAGAGTCAACCACGATGATGGCTGAATCTACAGCTGTAAGTGTGCGGTAGGTATCCTCGCAGAAATCCTGGTGACCTGGAGTATCCAGGATATTCACCTTATAAGGTTCTCCCTCCTGTCCGGCAGGGAGATAATCAAATTCCATTACAGATGTAGATACCGAGATACCACGCTGTTTCTCAATATCCATCCAGTCAGAAGTCGCAGTTTTGCGAATCTTGTTATTCTTTACGGCACCTGCCACCTGAATCTGTCCACCGAAAAGCAGAAACTTCTCAGTCAATGTTGTCTTACCAGCATCCGGGTGAGAGATAATGGCAAATGTTCTTCTTCTTTCTATTTCGTTCATCCTGTTGTATATATATAATAATGTATATTCTTAAAAAGTAATCACTAATAACTAATCACTACATGTCGTCATCATCAAACTTGAGTCCCTCGGTTCGGTCTTTGATGTAATAATCGCTGAGCAGACCTATGAAGACGGTAATCTCCTTAATGGCCCTTTCAGTTTCGGGCGTGATATTCTTCTTCTGCAGGCGCAGCATCATCACGCCGTAGAGGGCGTCAAGGCAGGTTTCAATCTCGTTGAGGTCCTTGTCGCCCCGCTGGCGCAGCTCTACTATGAAAGGCAGCACCTTGTAATATTCGGCATTGTAGATAGGAAACTTGGTGCTCTGCAGCAGCATGCCGTGCAGGTCAATGACGTCCTTCAGTATCACCTTATTAATATTAAGGTGTCCTCCCTCGCGCTTTCCCTCCTCGTTCATCATGCGAATCAGATTGCCAAACCAGTCGAGTTCTTCCTCACGCTGCTCGGATGTAAAGTCGAACCGGTCTACATAATTTTTCTTGATGACAGGCAGCGAGCATCCGTAAGCTCGGATGATGTCCTCAATCTGCCACATATACAATAAGTATTCTGCGATACTTTTCTTTCTTAATTCTTGTGCTACAAACATAAACTTAGAACTATTAACTTTTGAACTTTATGCTTTGCCTTCTTCTGATTGAAGGGGAAGGACTTTTAAAATTCTGGCAGATGATACAGATTGAAAATCGTGCCGAAGAGAGCGATGATGGAGAAGATGATGACCACGCTGCCTATTACCTTATTGATGATGACGATGCCGTTGGTATCAAACTTGTTTCTGATTGTATCGATGAGCCAGGTGAGGCCGAACCACCACAGCAGGGCTCCGAAGACGATGCTGAGGTAACCCACGCCCATTTCTACCGGCATATCAGGCACCACGAAGGCAAACTGTGCGAAAGTGGCCATGAAGAGGAACACGATGAGCGGATTGGAGAGCGTTACGAGAAACGCCGTTATACCGTTGTGCATCAGCGTGCCCTGCTTGTTGCTCGGCTTGTGCATGTTCTTCATCGGGTCACTCTTGAAGCAGTAGATTCCAAACACGAGGAGCATCAGGCTTCCGAAAATCTGAAGATAGAACTTGTTCTCGGAGTTGCTCACAAAATCCATCACAAAACTCATGCCCAAGCCTGTGAATAAGGCATATACGATGTCGCTGCATGCGGCACCCACACCTGTTACAAAACCATACCAGCGGCCCTTGTTGAGCGTGCGCTGGATGCAAAGGATGCCTACCGGACCCATAGGGGCTGAGGCAAGAACACCGATGACGATTCCTTTAAAAATGAAGTCAAGGATGTTTATCTCAATTGGAAATGCTAAATTCATCTTAGTATCATTACAATTTCTAACAGTCGGCAAAGTTACAAAATTTCGGGCACAAAGCACAATTTTTTCGCCTAAAAGTTCATTTTATATCCGTTTTTTATATTTTCGGGCACGGATTACACGGATTACGCGGATGTTCTGCATGAATATAAACAGGATTTAGGGCAACAGAGAAACTTCGGACAGCAAATCATCTGGCAGAAAAAAAAGAAAATTAAAATTTTTTATATTTAAAAATAAACGAGATTCAAAAGTTTTCAGTATCTTTGCCGAGAAATAAAATAATTCTAACTAATTTTAAATAATTAACATGACAGATAATACACTTAAACCGTACGTAATAGGCCTTGACCTCGGCGGTACAAATTCAGTTTTTGGCATCGTAGATGCTCGCGGAGAGATCAAAGCAACAACTGCCATCAAAACAGGCGGTTACGAAAAAGTTGAAGACTATGTGAAGGCAGCCGTAGAAGCTCTCCAGCCTATCATTGATACGGTAGGCGGCATTGACAAGATTAAGGCAATGGGTATCGGTGCGCCAAACGCAAACTATTATAATGGAACCATTGAATTCGCTCCAAATCTTCCTTGGGCTCACGACGGAGTGGTACCATTGGCCGACTTGTTCAGCAAAGCCCTCGGCAGCTTGCCTGTAGGTATGACCAATGATGCCAACGCTGCTGCGCTCGGCGAGATGACATACGGTGTAGCAAGAGGCATGAAAAACTTCATCGACGTTACGCTCGGTACAGGCGTTGGCTCTGGTATCGTCATCAACGGACAGATGGTTTACGGCTGCGACGGATTCGCAGGCGAATTGGGTCACGTTACCATGGTACGTGGCAAAGAGGGTCGTATCTGCGGATGCGGCCGTACAGGATGTCTCGAAGCTTACTGCTCTGCCACTGGTGTGGCTCGCACTGCACGCGAGTTCCTCGAGAAGAGCGATGAGCCTTCATTGCTCCGCGAGATGAACCCTGAGGATATTACATCTTATGATGTGAGCGTTGCTGCAGGCAAGGGCGACAAGTTGGCGCTGCGTGTATACGAGTTTACCGGCAAGATGCTCGGTGAGGCTTGTGCTGATTTCGCAGCCTTCTCTTCACCAGAGGCTTTCGTCTTCTTCGGTGGTCTGACCAAGGCTGGCGACCTCATCATGAAACCTATCCAGAAGGCTTATGATGAGCACGTGCTCCGCACCTTCAAGGGTAAGGCTAAATTCCTTGTTTCTACCCTTGATGGCAGTTCTGCTGCCGTACTCGGTGCGAGTGCAGTGGCTTGGGATATGTAAAGGGTTGTAAAAACAAAAAGGTTTAATTTTCCATTTTTGGAAAAATCAGTTTAGGTAATATGCTTCGCGAAACTCGTGAGAGGATTGTAGCGAGGATTAAGATTGTTAGGAAAAGCCTGGCACTCGAGAGAGCGTCAGGCTTTGCTTTTTCTTATCATAAAACAAAAAACCTCAACAACCACCATGCGGTCATGGTGGTCATTAAGGTCATTGGTCATTAAGCTTTTTCCAACCAGTTTCTCACCATCTTCTTGCCGTCTGGCGTCAGCACGCTTTCCGGATGAAACTGGATACCATGAATATCATAGCTCTTATGCTTCAGACCCATGATGCAACCATCATCGCTTACTGCCGTAACGTCCAGGCTGTCAGGGAATCCCGAGCGGTCTACCACCCAAGAGTGGTATCTGCCAATCTCTATGCGCTTGTCCAACCCGTCGAAAATAACATCGTTGCCAAACTGGGTGCAAGGGGTTGCCACTCCATGATACACCTCAGAAAGATTGGTAAGCTTGGCTCCAAACGCCTCACCTATAGCCTGATGCCCCAGGCATACGCCCAGCATCGGCTTGCGGCCTGCATACTTGCGGATAACATCCATCAGCAGTCCCGCCTCCGACGGAATGCCCGGACCCGGACTCAGAATGATCTTGTCGAAGCGTTCCAGCTCCGGCAACTGGAACTGGTCGTTGCGGAACACCGTAACGTCAGCTCCCAACTCCTTTACCAGATGGGCTAGATTATAGGTAAAGGAATCGTAATTATCTATGATTACTACTTTCATCTTTTGTTATTTATTATTGATTAGTGAGTAGTGAGTACAATCAGCGAGAAATAATCACTAATCACTAATAATTAATCACTATTACAACTCTTCAGCAATGTGAATCGCCTTGGTCAGCGCACCGAGCTTGTTGTTACACTCTTCTAGCTCATACTCATCATTGCTCTTTGCCACTACTCCACTACCCGCCTGGAACCAGAGTTCGCCGTTTCGGCTAATGAAGGTACGTATCACGATGGCCTGATTCAGGTCGCCGTTCAGACCGATAAAACCGATACAGCCTCCGTAGGCACCGCGGTTGTGAGGCTCCAGCTCTGATATAATCTGCATCGCTCTCACCTTAGGCGCACCGCTCAGCGTGCCGGCAGGGAAGGTATCTATAAACTCCTTGATGTGGTCGGCATGCTCATCCAACTCTCCGCTCACACGGCTCACGAGATGGATAACATGACTGTAGAACTGCATGTCCTTGTAGAAATCTACTTTCACCCCATGACAGTTGCGGCTCAGATCATTGCGCGCCAGGTCTACCAGCATCACGTGCTCGGCATTCTCCTTCGGGTCGTTGCGCAGGAATTCGGCAGCCTTGCGGTCCTGCTCCATATCTCCTGTGCGTCGGGTGGTTCCGGCAATAGGGTCGATGAACGCCTTGTTGCCCACGATGCGGTTATGGGTTTCAGGCGAAGAACCGAAGATGCGGAAACCGCCGAAGTCGAAATAGAAGAGGTAAGGCGAAGGGTTGATGCTTCGCAGCGCACGGTAGAGTTTGAAATCATCGCCCTCATATTTCTGTACGAAGCGGCGGCTCACCACAATTTGGAATACGTCTCCGCGCAGGCAGTGCTGTATGCATCGGCGTATGTTTGCCTTGTGCTCCTCATCGGTGAGCGTAGAGGTGGTTTCGCCCACCGGGTGGAAATCATAAGGTTTCACATTTGCCTTGTTCACCGCCTTGAGCAGTTCGTCGAGCTCTGGAAGTGAAGAGTGAGGATCTTCACTTTCCTGGAGCGCAATGAGCTCCATGGTGTTGTTGAAATGGTCGAAGACGATGATGTCCTTATACATGATGTAATAGATGTCGGGCGCATCATTCTTCTCCATGGTGGTATCCTTGACAGGGATGTTCTCAAAATATCTCACCGCATTGAAGGTGGTGAATCCATAGAGTCCGCAGAACTCCTTGCTCTCGCCCTCTACATGGAAGGAAGAGATGAAGTCGTTGATACTCTTTGAGATGGCGAGTTTGCACTCCTCGCCCTGATCGGCACCGAAGGCAGGAAGCTGCTCTTTCTCTACTCTTCCGTCGGGATAGGTCTTGATGACCTCACCATGACTCACGGCGATGCTTGCCAGCGGATGCACACCGATGAAGGAGCGCGAATTCTCGGAACCATGATAGTCGGAACTCTCCATCAGAGCCGACTGCGGATAAATATCTCTCAGTCGCATGTAGACTCCCACCGGCGTATAGAGGTCGGCGAGAATCTTGCGGGTAACTGTCTTGTAATTAAACTTCATTTAATATATAATTTACTGTATATAGTTTACAACTTACAGTTTATAGCATGAACCGCTTTGACAATCGTGCTCAACGGCGCAGCCTCTGTTAACTATTAACTATAAACTATTAACTATTTAAAAATTGCCGTATTCTCCCGCCATTTCCTTGTGCGCGAGATAGGTTTCTACATCCTTGTCGCCACGGCCTGATACGGTGAGCACCACCACATCATCCTTCTTGAACTTCATCTTCTTCAGGGCTGCCACGGCGTGCGCACTCTCAATAGCCGGAATGATGCCCTCCATGCGGGTGAGCTCGTAACCGGCGTAGATGGCCTCATCGTCCTTGATGGCGAGTACATGGCTCCTGCCCGATGTGGCAAGGTCGGCGTGCATAGGGCCGATGCCCGGATAGTCGAGACCGGCACTGATGGTAAAGGCTTCCTCTATCTGTCCGTCCTCGGTCTGCATCACGAGGGTGCGTGCTCCGTGGATGATGCCCTCTGTACCGCAGTGCATGGTGGCAGCGGTATAATCGGTATCTATTCCGTGTCCGGCAGCCTCAGCCAGATATATCTTCACGCGGTCATCATCAATGTAGTGGTAGATGGTTCCGGCAGCGTTGCTTCCGCCACCCACGCAGGCGATGAGGTAATCAGGATAGTTGCGGCCTATCTTCTCCTCAAGCTGCCATTTCAGTTCTTCAGAGATTACGCTCTGCATCTTGGCAACAATGTCTGGATAAGGGTGCGGACCCATGGTAGAACCTACAATGTAGAAGGTATCCTGTGGGTGGCAGCACCAGTCGCGTATGGCCTCAGAGCAGGCATCGCTCAGCGTCATGTTGCCGGTGCGCACAGGATTCACCTTGGCTCCCAGCATCTTCATACGCTCTACGTTGGTATGCTGGCGTTCCACATCGGTGGCACCCATGAAAATCTCACACTTCATGTTCATTAGGGCGCATACCGTAGCTGTAGCCACACCGTGCTGTCCGGCTCCGGTTTCGGCAATGATGCGGGTCTTGCCCATCTTCTTGGCCATGAGAATCTGACCGATGGTGTTGTTAATTTTGTGTGCACCGGTATGGTTCAGGTCCTCGCGCTTCAGATAGAGCTGGCATCCGTACTTCTCGCTCATGCGCTTAGCATAATAAAGAGGTGAAGGGCGGCCCACATAATCTTTGAGCAGCGCACGGTATTCCTTCTTGAACTCCTCGCTCTCAATGATTGGCTTGTAAGCCTGCTGCAACTCGGTTACACATTTATATAATATCTCAGGAACATACGCTCCTCCGAATTTTCCAAAAAATCCTTTTTCGTCAACTTGATACATAATACTTAGTTTATAATTTATTATTTATAGTTTATAGAGCAAGCCTGCTATACAGCGAAGCCGCTGTTAACTATCAACTACTTTTCGAGGCACTCAAAAAGCCCATCTAAAGCCTTATCCGGATCACCGGTTTCATTGAGCAGGGTTACAAACTTGCTGCCGATGATGGCTCCCGCCGCATTATCCTGAGCACTGGTAAGGGTCTGCTTGTTGCTGATGCCAAAACCTATCATGCGTGGGTTGCGCAGATTCATGCCGTTGATGTGGTTGAAATAAGCCAGCTTGGCATCGCCGAAACTGCTCTGGGCGCCCGTGATGCTCGCGGAGCTGACCATATAGATGAAACCATCGGTATGCTCATCGATGAAACGGATGCGCTCCTCGCTGGTTTCTGGCGTAATCATCATGATGACACGGATGTCATACTTGTCGGCTATGGGTTTTACCACCTTCAGATAATCATCAAAGGGAAGGTCTGGGATGATGGTGCCGCTCACTCCGCTCTCTACGCAGCTCTTGAAGAAAGCCTCAATGCCGTAGTGCATGATTGGGTTCAGGTATCCCATCAGCACGAGTGGAAGCTGCACTTCATCCTTGATTTCCTTCAACTGAGCGAAGAGTTTCTTCACCGTCATTCCGTTCTTCAGAGCCACGGTTCCGGCACTCTGGATAACAGGACCATCAGCCAACGGATCACTGAAAGGGATCCCTACCTCAATCATATCTATCCCCTTGCGCTCCATCGCCTTAATTACATCACCGGTACCTTCCAAAGTTGGGCATCCGGCGCAGAAATACAAGCTCAAAAGCTTGCGGTCTTTATTGTGTGCAAATAATGCATTTATCTTATTCATTTTTTTACTTTTTTATTTTTTACTTTTTTACCTTTTTACCTTTAAAAGGAATTTCTTGAGTTTCTCTACATCCTTCAGTCCCGGGTCTATCTCAAACCTGGAGTTGAGGTCGATTCCTACGCATCGGGGATGATGGAAAGACAGGATGCGGGAAGCATCTTCCGGACCGATACCGCCACTCAACAGGAATGGAACATCGCCATCATATTCATCCAGTACCTGCCAGTCAAACTGCTGACCACTTCCGCCCACCGTCTTACATTTGGTGTCGAAAAGGAAGTAGTCAACAGCGCCTACATACTCCTTATATTTCTGAATGTCCCCGGCAGTGGAAACACTAATGGCTTTGATTATCTTCATATTCCCCTTTGCTGCACGCAGCTGCTCACACAGTTCCCTGCTCTCGCTTCCATGCATCTGCACCGCATTCAGAGAGAATGAATGAATCTTATCCAACATATTGGAAATGGAATCATTTACGAAGACTCCCACTCGGCACACATTGCGGTCAGCACCAGAGCGAGCCACCACATGACTGGCATACCGTGGAGACTTAGGATAGAAGATAAATCCCATCATATCAACGCCGAGTTGCGCAACCAGCTTTACATTACCAGGTTCACGCATTCCACAAACCTTTACAAACATTTTCTTTATTATTTCAACTGCTTAATAAACTCTTGAAGCACCACGCCCGGGTCAGCCTGTTTCATGAACTGTTCGCCCATCAGGAAACCTCTGAAGCCGCCTTTTTCTCTCAACCGGAGAACCGTCTGCGGGGTGGAGATGCCACTCTCGCTCACCCTGCACACATCCTTCGGAAGTTTCTCTGCCAATCTGAAGCTGTTCTCCACATCCGTAAAGAAGGTTCCGAGATTTCGGTTGTTGATGCCGTACATATCCGGTTCCAGTTCAGCATACTCGAAGTCGCGCTCATTATGCATCTCGAGCAGTACCTCCATGCCCAGCTGGTGTGCCATGTTCATGAGTTGCTTACACTCCTCCTTGGTCAGGCAGGCCGCAATGAGCAGCACGGCAGAAGCTCCGCAGTATCTCGCCTGCAGCAGCTGGTATTCCTCTACCACGAAGTTCTTATATAAAATAGGTAGGGTAACGCCCACATGGCGCGCCTCCTGAATATACTCATCATATCCTCCGAAGTAATCAATGTCGGTGAGGATGCTGAGCGCCGAGGCTCCGTTCTGCTGGTAGGCGAGCGGGATGATGCTCGGCTTACCTTCCTGTTTGATCCAGCCCTTGGAAGGCGATTTGCGCTTGAACTCAGCGATGATTCCCGTCTCCGAGTTCATCAGCGCCTCCTTCATGCTTCCGCCCGGCACCTTTCCCCCATCTTCCTGCATTTTCTGCTCGGTGAGGGTTATCATCTGCCGTGGCTGGATAAAGCGCTTGCGCTGCTCAATCTCGATTCTTTTATGAGCCACAATTTCCTCTAAAATATCAGCCATTTTTTTCGTTTTTTTATTTAAGATAAAGACTGGGGAACCAGCGATGGAATCGCTGGGAACGGGGGCGCAAAGGGGGACAAAGGGGTTAAGGCTCCTTTTACCTTTTTACCCTTTTACCTTTTTACCTTTAAAGCCCCTTTAACTGTTGATCTCTACGAATTTCTTGAAGGTAGCGAGTGCCTTACCCGAGTCAATGCTCTCTCTTGCTATCTCCACACATTCCTCTATGCTCTTCTGTCCCTTCTCCATTACCTGGATGCCGAAGGCTGCATTGGCGAGAACGATGTTCTTCTGGGCTGGGAGGGCACGGTTTTCAAGCACTGCATCAAAGATGTCCTTAGCCTCTTCCTCGGTTGCTCCGCCTCGCACCTCTTCCGGTTTGGCTATCTCGAAACCGAGATCCTGAGGCTTGAAGATCTTCTCATAGTTGTTGGTGGTTACCTTGAAGTCGCTGGTGAGTGAAATTTCATCATATCCGTCGATGCTGTTCACAATGCCGTAGTCGATGCCCAACTTCTGGTAAACCTGGTTGTAGAGGCGCATCTGGTCGAGATTGGCTACACCCAGCAACTGGCACTTAGGCTGACTAGGATTTACAAGAGGGCCTAACAGGTTGAACACGGTAGGAAACTGCAAAGCCTTGCGGATAGGACCCACAAACTTCATTGCCTTGGCGAAGAGCTGGGCATGAAGATAAACGATGCCTGCCTCGTTGATGCTGCGGTTCAGCTTGTCTATATCATCGGTAAACTGGACACCGTGGTTCCTGATGACGTTGCTGGCACCGCTCACCGAAGTAGCCGCATAGTTGCCGTGCTTTGCCACCTTGTAACCCGCACCCGCAATGACGAAGCAGGAAGTAGTAGAAATGTTAAAGGTGTTCTTGCGGTCACCACCGGTTCCCACCACGTCAATGTAGCGGTCGCAATCCAGGATGGCTGGCACGTCTGTGGCAAGAATTCCGTCACGGAAACCGAGCAGTTCATCTACCGTTACGCCTCTCATCTGCAAACCGGTGAGCAGGGCTGTAATCTGTTCCTCAGGAAATTCACTCTTGGTGATTCCTACAATGATGTCTCGGGTTTCCTCACGAGAAAGTTCCTCGTGGTTCAACATTCTGTTCAAAATGTCCTTCATTTCCATAGTTAATATCTCCTATATTTTTTGTTTTTATTTTTCGTTGTAAAAGAAAAGGGGCCTGTCGTAAGTTACGGCAGGCCCCTAGTATATTATGTTGTTCACATCCACATACGGCGTCTCGACTCACGACTTCTGGAATCTTGAGTTACGCCACCACCATGATGTAGATACGAATGTATTCATATTGCTTTTTCTTTTAATTGTTTGTTACTACCAAAAACGAGGCGTTTCTTTCTTTTTAACGAAAAGATTCTCCTTCGTTCTTCATTTCTACTGCAAAAGTACAGTTTTTCTTTTAAACTACAAACTTTTTGTCGAGAAATTTTAAGATTTAACACTATTTTATCATCTAAATCACCATTTCGCCCACTTTTTCTTCCCCTTCTCTCCCCTACACCTTTTTATATATACGGAGAAAAGAAAAAAATATTTCATTATATTTAGGGAGAAAAGAAAAAAATATTTCGCCGAAATGTAATAATCTGCCAGACGTGCCGTTATTTATCTAGAGGACAGATAACAGGCGGAGGAAAACTCCACAGAAAGAAATGCCCGTTCTTGAAAGCAACAGATAAAAGTAGTATTCATTCAAAAAAAGATTCACGCCTATGAAGCAAGTATTTACACCAAAGAAAATGAGACCTTCGGCTCAGACCATCTACTTCATCAAGCAGATAGCCTACTCCTATCATACCATGGTGCAAAATGGGAAGCTAAAGGTGTGCTATCCTAACTAAAAGAAGAAGAAAGATGAAAACAATGGTATCCCCTTCATTGCTCTCAGCCAACTTCATTGACTTGAAGAGTGATATAGAGATGATTAACAAGAGTGAGGCCGACTGGCTCCACCTCGATGTGATGGATGGTGTCTTCGTGCCCAACATCTCGTTCGGCTTCCCTGTAATAGAAGCCGTGAGCAAGGTGTGCACCAAACCCCTCGACGTCCACTTTATGATACAGCACCCGGAAAATTACATTGAGCAGACTGCCAAGCTCGGTGCCATGATGATGAACGTGCACTACGAGGCCTGCACCCATCTGCACCGCACCATCCAGCAGATTCATGCAGCAGGCATGAAGGCAGGAGTTACCCTCAACCCTTCTACCCCGGTATGTGTGCTGGAAGACATCATCTGCGCTGTAGACATGGTACTTTTGATGAGCGTTAACCCAGGCTTCGGCGGACAGAAATTCATCGAGAACACCATCAAGAAGATAGGCCGTCTGCGCCAGCTCATCAAAGAGAGCGGAAGCCAGGCACTCATCGAGGTAGATGGCGGCGTGCAGGCAGAAACTGCTCCAAGACTGGTAAAAGCCGGAGTAGACGTGCTGGTAAGCGGAAGTTATGTATTCAAGAGCACAGACCCTTATGCTACCATCCATGCCTTGAAAGAACTCCACTAATCAAGATTCAGATAGATATTGTGCTCCTTAGCCATCTTGCGGAGGTTAAGGAGCGCATAACGCATTCTTCCTAGACTCGTATTGATGCTCACATTGGTACATTCGGCTATGTCCTTGAAAGACATCTGCTGATAAAAACGCATATAAACTACTTCGCGTTGTGGAGCCGGCAGAAAGTCTACCAGTTTCTTCACATCACGGAGCACCTGTTTGCGTACCATCTCCTGCTCAGCACAGTCTGCCTGAAAATCTTCGCCTCGCAGACAGGAAAGATCATTACCGTTCCCCTGTTCTACCATGCGGAACACACACTGACTGCGATAACCATCGATGATGACATTATGCGCTATGCGCATTAACCACGAAATAAATTTGCCCGAACTGGAATACTGGCCAGCATGCAAACGACTGATTGCCTTCACGAATGTCTCCTGGAAGATATCATTCGCCAGATCCTCATCGTGAACCACGAAAAGGATATAAGAGAACAGTTTTACCTCGTTGCGGGAAAGCAACAGGTCAAAGGCTCTGTTGTCACCCCCGACATAAGCCAGGGCCAACTCTTCGTCTGTCATTTCATTGAGTTTACTCATTTTCTTAATCTTATTTTATTCATTAAGTAAATGTCTATCTAATAGGCTACCCAGTATTTATTGCGTTAATAATGTTAAATATCGTTGCAAAGGTAATATTTTATTTTGAAAACGCCAAACTTTTTGGCAAAAACATTTATTTTTAACATTACCCGTACTTGTTTTCCAAATAAAATTCGTAACTTTGCACCGATGTGTTAAGCATCAAACCCAACAAACGAATAAACTGATTCATACAAACGAATAAATACATTTAAAAATCATAAAACTAGAACAAAGACAATGAAGAAATTCTTTAAGACCCTACTCGTTGCTCTGCTCCTCATCCCTACCTGCGCTTGGGCAGATAATGGATGGAACGATGCTGAATATCAGCGCATTGAACAGAGCATACAGTTGCCTAACATCAAGCAGGCAACCAAGAAGTATGTAATTTCTGCCTATGGAGCCAAGCAGAACGCTTCGGCTGCACAGAACCAGAAGGCAATCAACAAACTCATCGCCCTCGTTTCTAAGAAAGGTGGCGGTACCGTAGTCATACCGAAGGGTACCTGGCGCACAGGAGCCATTGAGATGAAGAGCTTCGTAGAACTGAATCTCGAAGAAGGTGCCGTACTGCAGTTTGCCTTTGAGCCAAAACTCTATCCGCTGGTTCGCACCGCATGGGAAGGACTGGCATGCTGGAACTACTCTCCATGCATCTATGCCTACAAGGTTTCCGACATCGCCATTACCGGTAGAGGTACCATCGACGGAGGCGGCAACAATGATACATGGTGGCAGTGGAACGGCAACCCTCACTTCGGATACAAGGAGGGCGTAACCAAGGAACACCAGAAGATGGGCTCCCGCGCCAGACTGCAGAAAATGGCAGAAGACGGCGTGCCTTTTGATGAGCGTAAGTTCGGTATGGGACAGGGTCTCCGCCCTCAGCTCGTCAACTTCGTACGCTCTGAGCGCATCCTCATCAAGGATGTTAAGATGATCAACTCGCCTTTCTGGGTGATGCACCCTCTGCTCTGCAAGGACATCACGGTAGACGGCGTAACTGTTTGGAACGAAGGACCTAACGGAGACGGATGCGACCCTGAGGCATGCGAGAATGTACTCATCCAGAACTGTATCTTCCACACCGGCGACGACTGCATCGCCATCAAGAGCGGACGAAACAACGACGGTCGTCTCTGGAACAAACCATCCAAGAATATCATCATCCGCAACTGCCGCATGGAAGACGGACATGGTGGCGTAGTCATCGGTTCTGAGATTTCAGGCGGATGCGAGAATGTATACGCCGAGAACTGCGAGATGGATTCTCCTCACCTGGAGCGCATCCTCCGCATCAAGACCAACAACTGCCGCGGCGGACTCATCCAGAACATCCACATGCGCAAGGTTACCGTAGGACAGTGTAAGGAAGCCGTGCTCAAAATCAACCTCGACTATGAGCCAAGAGAGGCTTGCTACCGCGGATTTGAACCTACCGTGCGCAACGTGAGCATGGAAGATGTTACCTGCCAGAAGAGTAACTACGGTGTGCTCATCATCGGTGGAAACAAGGTAGAAAACGTATACGACATCCATGTAAAGAACTGTAAGTTCGACGGTGTCATCAAGCAGCCTACCAAGGTTACCGGCAAGACAAGAAACGTGAAGTTTGACAACCTCATCATCAACGGCTCCCTGGTTCTCAACAAGGAAGACCGTCCTTACCAGACCTACTCAGAGTGGCTCACTCACAGCGAGATGCAGCGCGTACCTCAGTCTTACCTGCTCGACTTCAGCAAGAAGCCAAAGTGGAGCTACGTAATGGGCATTGAGATGGAAGGTATGCTCGACACCTACCTCCATTACAAAGGCGGAAAGAGCACCTTCAAGGGAGCTGATGCCGAAGCCAACAACGAGGCAATCATCAACTATCTGAAAGAATATCCAGCCAAGATGATTGACGAAAAGGGAAACATCACAGGCTACAAATATGAGGATTTCAACCTCGACAATGTGCGCACTGCGAAGTTCATCCTCCGCATGCACAACCTCTTCCCTAGCAAGAGCAGCGAACTGGCACTGAAGACGCTCTTCAAGCAGTTGCAGAACCAGCCTCGCACCAAGGAAGGCGTTTACTGGCACAAGGCAATCTACGCCAACCAGGTTTGGCTCGACGGCATCTTCATGGGACTGCCTTTCTACTGCAACTACGCCGTTCAGAACCTCAAGCCTAAGAAGGCGAAGAAGATTCTCGACGATGCGGTAGACCAGATTGTGAAGACCGACCTGCGTACCTACGACGAGAAGACTCAGCTCTGGAAGCATGCTTGGGACGAAACCCACAGCCAGTTCTGGGCAAACAAGGAAGACGGAAAGAGCCAGCATACCTGGGCAAGAGCCCTCGGATGGTACGTCATGGCGATGACCGAATGCCTTGATGCCATGCCTGAAGATTATGCACGCCGCGGCGAAATCATCACCTTATTAAATAAGGCAATGAAGAGCGTGGTGAAATATCAGGATAAGAAGACGGGTGTATGGTACGATGTGATGGACGTAAAGGATCCTCGCAACTACCTGGAGAGCACCGCTTCAAGCATGTTTGCCTATGTTCTCCTCAAGGGTTACCGCAAGGGATACCTCGGCAAGGAATATCAGGAAGCAGGTATCAAGGCTTATGAGGGAATCCTGAACAACTTCATCCAGGTAAATTCTGACAAGACCATCAGCCTTACCCGCTGCTGTGCTGTAAGCGGACTCGGTCCTGGCCCTGGTCCATACGTTAAGAAGCCAAACTTCAAGCGCGATGGAAGCTTCGACTATTACATGAGCGAACCTATCCGCGACAATGATGCCAAGGGCGTAGGTCCTTTCATCTGGGCTAGTCTGGAAATGGAAATGCAGGGACTGAATAAGTAAAACTTAGTTTATAGTTTACAGTTTATAGTTTACAGCGGCTTCGCCGTATAGCAAGATTGCCCTATAAACTATTAACTAAACTGTAAACTGAATTTAAAGAATTCTCACCGATGGAAAAGAAAATATTCACAACAATGGCAGCAGCGCTTATGAGTGCTGCTGCTTTGGCACAAACTCCAGCCTTTCCGGGCGCAGAAGGTCACGGAAGATACGTAACCGGCGGAAGAGGCGGAAAAGTAGTACACGTAACCAACCTCAACGACAGCGGAACCGGTTCGTTCAGAGAGGCTGTAAAGTCTGGTAAGAGAATCATCGTCTTCGATGTGGCTGGCGTCATCGCCCTGAAGTCTGATCTCAAGTTTGCTGACAACATCACCATCCTCGGACAGACTGCTCCATCTCCGGGCATCACCCTCAGATATTACACCGTTCAACCGGGCAACAACAACATCATCCGTTTTCTCCGCATACGCCGCGGAGAGGAGAAGGATATCAATGATGGTGCGGATGCTACCTGGCAGCGCAACAAGACTGGCATCATCTTCGACCACTGTTCCTTCAGCTGGAGCATAGATGAGGTAGCTTCGTTCTACGACAACAACAATTTCACCATGCAGTGGTGTACCGTTGCCGAGAGTCTCACCAATCCGGGTCACTCTAAGGGAGCACATGGTTACGGTGGTATCTGGGGCGGTAAGCTAGCCAGTTTCCACCACAACTTCATAGGTCATCTCATGAACCGCGGTCCACGTTTTAATGGTGCAAGATACGGATGGACAGGCTACACCAGTAACAAGGATTACGATACATATCAGTGGAAGAATACCGTGCAGGCTGAAAACGTAGACTTCCGCAACTGCGTGATGTATAATGCGCAGGGTACCTGCTACGGAGGGCCTGGAGGTGGCCAGATCAATATCGTCAACAATTACTACAAGGCTGGACCTAGTCAGGGACTTAAAGGAACTACTCTGAATGGTCTCAAGGTAGATGTAAGCACAGGCAAGGAACGTGGCAGCCAGGAACGTATCACCCTGGTAACCGTATCAACCAGCAGTAATTCTGACAAGAACCATCCAGAGTTCTACGAAATGACCAGCCGTTACTTCATCAACGGAAACACCACCGAAACCACCAAGAGATCTGTTACAAAGAACAAAGACTGGAAGGGCGTAACCTATGACAAGGGTACTTATACTTTAAATGATGAGATTTATTCAGCCGACAAGAAGAATCTTTATGGTGATGCGGTAGAACATAAGACCATCAACGGAGTTTCCTGTGTCAAGATCAAGATGGACGCTCCTGCTCCAACAGGAGAAGTTACCACCCACTCTGCTACCGAAGCATTCAGTAAAGTACTGACATACAGCGGAGCCTCGCTCTACCGCGATGAGATTGATGCGCGCTACATGGAAGAGGCAAAGACAGGTACAGCCAAGTATAAGGGAAGCATTACCCAATCACCTGGCATCATCGACAAGGTATCAGATGTAAACGGCTACACCGAGGCAAACTTCGGCACCGCTTCTCGCCCTGCCGACTTCGACACCGATAAGGACGGCATTCCTGATGCATGGGAGACTGCCAACGGCTTAGATCCAAACGATGCTTCAGATGCCCTTACCTACTCACTCGACAGCAAAGAGTACTACACCAACCTTGAGGTTTACGCCAATTCGCTGGTTGAGGACATCATGAAGCAGGGCAATGCTGATGCCGAGAGCAATGTAGATGAATACTATCCTGCATGGAAGAATCCTACAGGCATCTCACAAATCACCGGTTCCAATCCAAGTGAACTGGTCAAAGTAACGTATTACAGCCTCAACGGCACCCTCCTTTCTGCTCCTCAAAAAGGCATCAACATCCGCAAGATGCTGTTTCAGAACGGAAAGACCATAGTGGATAAGGTAATAAAGGAATAAAACAGAAACTTCTTATAAAACAAAAAGAGGGTGTGTCATAAGTCTGTGACGCACCCCTTTTTATTTTTTGCCTTTTCACAG
>ERZ840057.151-NODE-151-length-73992-cov-4.867631_pt1 | contig 73992 bp, 74 predicted proteins | sample MGYA00519907_ERZ840057 | MGnify/ENA primary metagenome ERZ840057 (study PRJEB31850, sample SAMEA3708862) | human gut metagenome | biome: human gut; feature: human-associated habitat; material: faeces | place: China | collected 2014 ...
ACGGAGACTTCATGAATGCTTAACTTGTCCATTTTTCGAGAGATGTGAGATAGAAGTAGCCAATCCTGAAGATTATCCAGATGGTCAGTGTAAGACTAAAGATATGTTTAATGAACAGTTAGTAAATGAGACTTGTAAGATGTATGAAAATGCTGATAAAAAGATACTCGAGGACTGGCTGAATAATTAAAGTACAGAGGTTACTAGAAATCGCGATAGAATCCTACTATGTTATGAAAAAACAAAGGAGGGTTCAATATGGACAAAAATATAAGAGGAATTCAGGTGAGTCGTAAAAGTGATTTCGTAAATATTGGATTAGAGGTCGACAATACAGGCGAACTGTTCATACTTCAAGTGTACTTTATTAAAAGTCCGCTTAATTGGGGTATAACTATAGGTTTTCCAGATGGAGGATCTACAACGTTATTACTACCTAATGACGCTGAACTATATGAAGACTACCCATTTGAATGTATGGGTATGAAATTCGAAGTTGATATTTACAATGATGATAATCTTGATGTTTATGAGATTTATATTCATCAGTAATTTCTCAGAGGGGTGGTATACTTGCCCCTTTGTTTTTCTAGTTCTTATAAGTCAATACTTGATTTAATTTATATTTGTGATAGAATTGGTTTCACTTAAATGGAGGTGAAATGTATGAAAATCACAATTGTATATTATGACGGTGAAAAGACAGTGAGAGAAACTCGTGGTGGTAAGAACAAGTAAACATTGATATTTTCAGATTCAGAAGGGTCTAGGTCAGAAATGGCTTAGGCTCTTTTTTGTTGTATGTTTAAGTTAAAAGGAGTGTATGGTATGGGAATGAATACTATGAAATTTATAAATAGTGAAGAAATTACAATGAAAGCGTATATCACAAAGCATCGTCTATCTGAGCGAATTGTTGGTGATAGAGTATTTTATCATTATATGGCTAAAATTGATAAGGAACAGCATGAAGTGTTTAAGAAACTTAATTATCCGGCTTATAGATGTTACGATGACACATATTGTGTAAGAGTTATACCAGTCTATGATAAGAGAATTAGATTGCATTGTCATCACATTAGAACGTGCGGGTGTGTACCATGTGTTGAGCAAAACTTTTTATTAAAAGATGACCTGTATATTACGTTTGAGGTACGTCACTATGCTTATCGTGATCATACAATGTCATTATTATTTTTCGATGCTGATCCTTTTATCCCTCGCGATAGAAACAGGCTCTCTTATGCAGAAAAGAAAGATTGATATTCAGAAAGAGAGGTAAAAATATGATGAGAGACTATTACACAATCAAAGAAGCTGCATATTTATTAGGAGTCGGAGAATCGACAATTCGAGCATGGATTAGCACCGGACAGATCAGGGCTTATCTGGTTATAAACGAGACGAAGAAGGAATGGGATTTTAATGATATTCCTGGCACACTATACGGAAATAATTTCTGTTATGCGATACCAGCAGCATCATTGAATAACGTAAATCCAGATTATCGTATGTTTATAGGTAAGAGAAACTTGGTTCGTGATCAGCAAGAATTGGATGAATATTTAGACTATCTTGATAAACGATATGCCGATTTATGTAGTGAGCTCGACGAAATAGGAAAAATCCAAAATCATCTGAGAGAAATTAAACCTTATCTGTAAAGGGAATGGAGGAGTCTTAGTTGAAATATACGACGGCTCTTCTTTTTATTCGCGAACGTTACATGGGCTGTTATAGAAAGATTAACAAACGTTTCAATAAGGAGGAATTGACAATGGAAGTGAAAGAAATTACTGACGTAAAAGCAAGAGAAATGAGTTTTCAAGAATTACAGCTCGAGGCTGGGAAGTGTATTAAGAAGTTAGAACTTCTTGGCATGGAGCACGTTGATGCTTGTAAATTCATGACAAGTGTTATGAATATCGGGATTGAGTTCAAATTCCGTCATATTGCTAAAAAGAAGCATTAAAAATAATCGTTAACACGGTAGGAGTCCTAGGTCTTAATTGACTTAGGCTCTTTTCTTTTGTCTCATTTTTAGAATCGTTGTATTTTTAAAAGGAGGATGTTACTATGTGTGAATTTTGTAAAGTTGAAACTATTGGTGGTAAGTCTGATATGACAAATGATATTGGTGGCACTTTCATTGGTATTGGTGATTCTTCTGATGTATTAGGGCTACGATTATATATTACTGAGGCAGACACTGTTAGAAAACCTATTTTGCAGGCTGACTTATATGCTCTTGCTGGTATTGGTAGTATTGCTCGTGTTGATATTCTGATTAAATATTGTCCGAACTGTGGTAGAAAACTTGTATGATTGTTTCTCGCGATGTTTTCTTGGGCTGTTATGAAAGATTATATTTTAGATTCTGAAAGGAGAAAAGATTATGAAGAAATTTACAACAGCAGAGGACAAGATGATAATTACTAATTTTATAACCGAGTCGAGTAAACATGAAAATGCTTTATGTAGATGGGGTGCAACACTCTATCGTGAGGGTTTGCTTAAAGGCTGGGCTATTGGTGTTGGTGGGTGTCTTATTGGCTGTCTTATTGCTGATTATGTTACAAATAAAATCATAGATAAAAAATCAGAAACTAAATAATGATATTTTACCTTTGAGGGTCTGAGTCTTAATTAACTTAGGCTCTTTTCTTTTTTGATTGATATTTGGAAAGGAGAGTAAACATGGCACAGAAGATGTTTTTAATTACAGAAAATGAGATGGATGAATATAAACGGCTAAAAGAACAGGAAAACACAACAGGTCGTAAAATCACTATAAGAGAATTGGCAGAGTATCGTATGCTTAAAGCTAAAAATAGAAAGATGGGGAAATATGTAGGTTTTGATCACCGTATGCATTGCCCGGTGTGCGGTTATGTGGTTGATTATAAAGTACCAACACAGGCTTATTGTGATAGATGTGGTCAGAGATTGGAGGATTGATTTTTATGAAGAATAAAGAAAAGTATGTGAAAGAGATTGTAGACATTGTTTGTGAGGATGTTAGTTTTGGTGTAGATAAACGCACAGGAAGTCCCGCGTCATGTCGTGAGCTGCATTGTGGTAAATGTTTACTTAACGAGATGAATCCCCGTGCTTGCTATAATTCGAGAAAGGAATGGGCTGATTCTGAGTATGTTGAGAGACTTGTGATTTCTAAAAGAGATAAGGCGTTTTTGGAGTATCTTAGAGAAGAATACAGATTCGTTGCAAGAGATGAAAATGGTAAGTTGTTTGTATACGAAACACGGCCAAAAAAAGAAGAAGTGAGTTGGGTTTCGTTTGGTTTGATTTCTGAACATTATTTACCATTGAATCCAATCTTCAATGTTGACTTTCCGATGATTAAATGGTCAGACGAAGAACCTTGGACGATCGAAGACTTAAAAAAATTAGAAGTGGTGGACGAGTATGAACTTATTAATTAGACTTATGAGCTTATCTGTAACGGTATGTCTGACAATAGATCTGTTGAATACATTTTTTAAAACTAGCAAAAAGTTAGGTATCCTGTTCATGCTATCTGAATGGATTTGTTGGATATTAGCATTATTCATTTTTACAGGAACAGTAGAATTGGTATGGATTGGATAAGCTTATAAAAATTAGAGGTAGTGGAAGAGTGTTAGGAGGATCGATATTTTATGAAGAATAAAGAAAAGTATATCGATAAAATTGTGAAAGTTGCGTGTGCGTGGCATAGTAGTTTTGGTGTCGATAAGGATACGGGTAAGGTAGGCGTTTGTAGTGGTATCACCTGTAGTAGTTGTAAGTTTAATGACGATGACAGAGAGTGCGAACGATGTCGATTAGAATGGCTTGAACAGGAGTATGTTGAAGTTCCGGTGATTTCTAAGAGCGATAGAAGGTTTCTTGATTGTATTGGTAACACTTATAAATATATTGTTAGAGACAGGGATGGTAAACTATTTGTATGTAAGAAGGTTTATGCAGTTAACGATGAGTGGTTTAGTAGAGGGTGCGTTGCTGGCTCCGATTACACGTATATTAGTGGTTTTGACGTACAGTTTCCAATGGTTAAAGTTATATCTTCTACTGTATGGTCTATCGAGGATCTGAAGAAACTTGAAGTAGTGGAAGCGTATTAGGAGGCAATAGTATGAGATATAAGGTTGGGGACAGATTAAGGGTTAGAAAAGATTTAGCAGTTGGCGATATATATGGCGATGGCATTTTTACGTGGCGTATGTATACATTATTAGGGAAGATTGTCAAGATATCTGAAGTGTATACTAGTTTCTACCGTATTGATGATCCGGACTATGAGCTCTGCAGTTGGACCGATGATATGTTTGAGCCTATTACTAAGCTTACTGCAACTGAAGTAGTTATGTTTGCACAAGAGATGTGTGATTCGGCGACACGGTGTACTGGCTGTCCAGTTCAAGAAATTCGGTCAAAGCACAGCTGTGATCTTTGTCAAGAGGTTAAACGTAAGTATGCAGATGAGTATGTTGAGGCTGTCACTAAATGGGTTATCGGAGATACAGGTAAGAAAGAGATTAGTATAGAGCAATGTTCATACCTGGTGATTATGGATACCGATCGAAACATCGTATATGAGGAACAGCTAAAAGTCGGTGATGACTACAGAGCTGTGTTTAAACGATATTGTGAAGAACATGATGGTACCTATTATGCGATTATTGAATGTAGGCTTGGTGTTAAGGAGGATTGATAATTTATGGTAATGTTTGTTTGGAGTATGATTATTCTTTATGCAGTTGCAGTGATTATGATTATTGTTAACTGGGATAAGTGGATCGAAACTAAGTATGATAAGTGGTGCTTTGATCGTGTTATGAGTATATGGTGTCGTTTCTTTATTGGAATGCATTTACTTGTCATTGCTTTATTTGTGTTTTTGATGATTTGTAGTTTATAAGGAGGCATGTGAATGAAACTTAGAGTTAAGTATGATAAACGTTTGGGATTATGGTTTGGTCAAGTGAAGTATAAGGACGATGGTGTATGGTTTAGAGAGACTCGGTATTGTTGGACAAAATATGGTGCTAAACGCGAGCTTCGTAAGTGGTATAAACAAGAGGTTGCGCCAGAGAAGATAGAGGAAATGGAGCCTGGGGATCTAAGTGGCGGCAGACTCATCGATATTTTAAAACCACTTCTGATTGGAATGGCGGTGGCTTGTTTTGCGGTCTTCATCTGTGCAAGGTATATGTAGATTAGTGAGGTGATTATATTTATGGAAAATTTAAAACTCGGATTACGTATATTTAGTATAGTGGTTGGACTTATTGTGGTTTGTGGTCGTACATAATAGATAGTTTTAACGATTGTTTTGAGGGTAGTGTTACCTATCAGATTATTTTTACAATATGGATAATATTACATGTTGTTGGGATTGTTACCGCCATAGTCTGGGCTTGGTGCTAAAGTTTTTATGAGGTGATTGTAATGTTTGAGAAAATTAAAGCAATGATTCAGAGGTTTAAATTGTGGCATTCACATGAGTCTTGTTATACTGCTAGGGAAGATGAATGGTATGCTGTGTTTGGAATGTGTGGAGGTACTGTAGGTGGTACACGAAATACTGTGTATTTATCTGAAGAGTGTATAGACTGTCCGTATTATACAGATTTGAGAAAGGATTGATATTTTATGAGAGGAGGTGGTGAAATATGAGCAAATCAGTATTAGTTATGGATACACCAGAAACATGTTTAGACTGTATGTTTTGTTTCGAGATTAATGAAGGTATTGATGCTCAGTGTTCGGTCGTGTCTGGAGATGAATATAATGGTTTCTTTAGACATATCGAGTGTGATGGTGGTTATTGTCAGAGCAAACCAAATTGGTGTCCGTTAAAAGAAGTTCCTGAAGAAGAATATGATACTTATTACGTGATGGACGAATACTGTGACGGTTATAATAATGGTTGGAATGCATTTAGAGGAAGAATTTTAGGAGAGAATAAAGATGTATAGATATATTGCAGACTTACACATCGGATTTGTGTTCTGTCATATCAAGGCTTAAAGGTAGGCGTATTTTAGTGGTTGGAAACATGACGAAATTGGTTTATTTGATTTGAGAAAGGGTATCTTACATTATGGGTGGATGATACTTATTACAGAATCTTGGTTGGACATTAAGGAGGTTAATATTTTATGAGAGGAGGTGAATCGTCACGAGTGATGCTAAGAAACGTGGTAGACCGGTTAGTGCTGATTGCAAAAAAGATCGGTTTATAACTATGAGAACTACAGATGATGTGTGTAAAATGTTGGGTGATATTTGTGAAGTGCATCATTGTAGTAAGACTGAGGCACTTGAAAAACTTATTGTAAATCAGCATAAATTAGTCGAAATGGGCGTAAAATTGCTTTGATATTTATGTGTTACATTAATTCAAAAAGGTCTATTTGTGTAACACATTAATTCAAAAAAAAAGGTATTTATGTAACACATTAATTCATTTTTGTTTTTTCGTGTTACATAATTCAGTGAATTTTCGTGTTACATAATTCAAAAATCGAATTTTCGTGTTACATAATTCAGTGTTTTTGATATTTATGTGTTACATAATTCGAGTACTTTTACGTAAAAAATGGTCAAAAATGGCTGTTTTTGGGCTAAAATCGTCGAAAATGGGTATTTATGTAACACATTAATTCATTTTTTCGCTGTTTTACGTAAAAATTTATATACCCTTATATTCCCATAAGAGTCAAATTAAACAATAGTTTAAGAAAATTATACAATAGTTTAATTTGGGAATTAATATAAATAGATTCAGTAATTTTTTGTTTTTGGTGTAATTACTGAATCTATTAACGGGCGGTATAAGAATTATTGATATTTTAGTTTAAGGAGGATGTAATGAAGAAAGGAATTGATTATTGGGAAACTATGTTTGAATATTACGCTAATGTATACCCACGATATGCAGCGCGAACAATACACTGGTTTCCAAGTGGACAGATGGAAATAACAGTAAGATTGGATAATGGAACATTTTGGGTCTTCGACATGATAGGACCGACCATAAGACCGTTAGGTAATAGAGACCTTAATCCGGAAGCGGAAGATGATATTTCGGAAGAAGAATATCGTATTCGATTATCAAGAAACTTACGAGAAAAGATGTATCGTACCGCTGTGTCACAAGACATGTTAGCTAGGCGAAGTGGAATATCTACAATAATGATTAATAGATATGCGACTGCTAAAGCAACACCAAGCACGTATAACCTGGAACGAATAGCTAGAGCGTTGCAATGTTCTCCTACAGAGTTGTTAGTCTATTGATATTTAGAAAGAGAGGTATAGACCAATGGAGCATGAAGAATGGAAACATTGTGATGCGTTCCCACGATACGACATCAGTAATGAGGGGAATGTTCGCAATCACGAAACTGGAAGAGCAATGTCTACATATATTTCAGATCGAGGATACACACGAGTGAGTCTTACAGAAGATGGCAAGCAATATACAAGAAATGTAAGTACACTTGTTGGAAAGATGTTTGTTGACGGTTATGAAGATGGTATGGTCATTACTCATAAGGATGGAGACAAGACTAATCCGGAAGCCAGTAATTTAGAGTGGCGAAAACCTAAAGATATTTTGTCAGAAAAGAACGGACGAAATAGAAAAGTAAAATGTGTCGAGAGTGGTAAAGAATACAAATCAATTAATGACTGCTCACGAGATACAGGCGTCGGTAGACGTGCTATTAGTAGATGTGCTAATCAAGCATCGCTAAGTACAAAAGCCGGACTACACTTTGAATTCGTAGATTGATATTTTAGGAGGGCGCGAAATAAACAAGCGCTCTTCTTTTTTTTGCCCAAAAACTGCTATTTTTACAACACTCGATGCCCGTGGCAAAAACATGGTATGTTATGAAGAGAAGGTACAATGTCTCCCGATTTGCAAAAAAAACAAGCAGTCAATCAACAACAAATCGGACAAACATTGCGCCTTCTTTTTGTCTATATTTATGGACCTTTAGTTCATTGGTAGAACAGTCGCCTCATAAGCGAAACGTAATAGGTTCGATTCCTATAAGGTCCATTAATAAGAAAGGGTGGTTGTATGTTAGAATCTAAATTTCAGTCCAAACTCATTCGGAGAATTAAAGATGAATTTCCAGGATGCATTGTACTGAAAAATGATCCAACATATCTGCAGGGCATTCCGGATCTGACCATATTTTACGAGAATACTTGGGCTGCACTAGAAGTTAAGAAAAGTGCAAAAGCTAGTCATCAGCCAAACCAAGATTACTACGTAGATAAGATGAATCAGATGTCTTACGCAGCATTTATATTTCCGGAAAATGAAGATGAAGTTATGGCAGAACTTCAAAACCATTTCAATACATAAGGAGGACACTACATTGATATTTGAAAAGCATTATGACTTACGCGGTAAACACGCTACGTTATCACCTAGTCAACCTCACTGGCTTAGATATTCGGATGAGCAGCTTTACCAGAAATATGTAAGTAGCTACGCACAGGCTATGGGGACATCATTACATGAGCTTGCTGAAACACTTATCAGAAATGGGCTAAAGCTTAAGAAAAATGACGACCTTACAGTATTATCTCATTTACTGAGCGACGGTATCCCAAGAAATGTAATCGACATGGAACATATCTATGGTAACTTTAGAAACTATGTAAATGACGGTGTAGGGTTCAAACTTACTCCTGAACAGATTTTATATTATTCACCATATTGTTATGGAACAGCTGATGCTATTTCTTTTAGAAATAATTTCTTGAGAATACACGATTTAAAAACCGGCACAGCACCTGCAAAAATGGAACAACTTTTGGCATATGCTGCTCTTTTCTGTTTGGAGTATAAAGTAAAACCAGGAGATATTGATGTTGAATTATGTATCTATCAGAATGATGAAATTATTCATGACGAACCAACAGCTGATGACATTTTACCAGTGATGGATTGTATTATTCAACATTGTAGAACTATGGAAAGAATTCATGAGGAGGGTATGTAATCATGAACCCAATAGCAGAAGAAATAATGTCGTACTATGGATTAGCTGATACTATTGATAATTCTGAACCAATAAGACATTCTGAAAGTAATGACATAGCAGAAGAGATTGCTGGATATTTTGGTATTGCTGAAAGCGAAAATGATGCTATGCATTATGGTATGCCAAGAAGAAGTGGTAGATATCCGTATGGAAGTGGCAAAGACCCATACCAACACGGCAGTGACTTCCTTGGTCGTGTAAAAGAAATGAAGAAAGATGGATTTACATGGACTGATCCAGAGACTGGCGAGAAATACACTGGTGAGAAAGCTATTTACAGATCTATGGGACTAACTTCAACGGAATACCGTAGACAGGTAAGCTGGGCAAAATATGAAGTAAGACTGGATCAGGTTCAGACAGCTAAAAGTTTAAAAGCTGATGGTCTTGGTGCTACCGAAATCGGTCGAAAAATGGGTATTTCCGAATCGACGGTAAGATCACTATTAGAACCATCGAGAGAAGATAACATGAATCAGACTACGGAGACAGTTAACTTTCTTAGAGATCAGCTTAAAGAGAAAGGTATGATTGACGTTGGTGCCGGTGTAGAACAGGATCTTGGTATTACAAGAACACGACTTGATACAGCCCTTGATTATTTACAGAAAGCTGAAGATTGTCCTATTTATGGTGGTGGTATTCCTCAGCCAACAAATGCAAATCAACAGACAAACCAGAAAGTATTGTGTCTTCCTGGAACAAAGAACTCAGATATTTATGATTACAGTAAAGTAAAGACTATTACAGATTACCAGTCTAATGATGGCGGTGACACATACCACAGAAAGTTTACATATCCGGAAAGTCTTGATTCTAAGAGACTTCAGATCAGATACGCTGAGGATACTGACAGTGATGGAACTAAAGGTATTGAGAAAGATGGTATCATCGAACTTCGTAGAGGAGTTCAGGACTTATCATTAGGTGATTCCAAATATTCACAGGTTCGTATCATGGTTGACGGTACTCACTACCTTAAAGGTATGGCTGTATATTCTGATAATATGCCTGACGGAGTAGATGTTGTATTCAATACTAATAAGAAACGCGGAACTCCACAAAACGATGTACTTAAAAAGATCAAAGATGATCCAGATAATCCGTTTGGTTCATTAATTAAAGATGCAGACCAGGGCGGACAGTATTGGTATACCGATAAGAAGACTGGTAAACAGAAACTCGGACTCATTAATAAAAGAGCGGATGAAGGTGACTGGACTGAATGGGCAAACGCTTTACCATCACAGTTCCTTTCTAAACAGGCAGTACCACTGGCAAAGAAACAGTTAGGACTTGCTAAAGCTGATAAGCTCGCAGAGTTCGATGAAATCTGTAGTCTTCAGAATCCAACTATTAAGAAACATTTACTTGAAAAGTTTGCTGACGGATGTGATTCTGCAGCAGTACATTTGAAAGCAGCCGCTCTCCCGGGACAGAGATATCATGTTATCATTCCTATTAATAGTTTGAAAGACAACGAAATATATGCACCTAACTATGCTACAGGAACACAACTAGCATTAATTCGTTACCCGCATGGAGGTATCTTTGAGATTCCTATTCTTACTGTAAACAACAAGAATAAGCTTGGACAGAAGATTATTTCAGGAGAAAGCATCGATGCTGTAGGTATCAATCATAAAATCGCAGACCAGTTATCGGGAGCAGATTTTGACGGAGATACTGTAATGTGTATTCCTACGAATGATGCAGGTGGTAAAATAAAAATCAAAAACAAACGTCCATTGAAAGGGCTTGAGGGATTTGATCCGAAAGTTGAATATGGTGGAACTAAAACGGTTGATTCTAATGGTGTAGAGCATTATACACGCAATGGTCATGAGTATCCAATAATGAAAGATACTCAGAAACAGATGGGCGTTATTTCTAACCTTATTACGGATATGACACTCGGCGGAGCCAGTGAAGAAAAGATAGCTAGAGCCGTACGGCATAGTATGGTTGTTATCGATGCACAGAAACATCATCTTGATTATAAAGCTAGTGAGAAAGAGAATAACATCTCTGCTCTTAAAGCTGAATTCCAGCAGAGCATACAGCCAGACGGAAGTATCAAGATTGGTGGAGCTTCAACATTGTTGTCTAGTGCTAAAGGACAGTATTCAGTAGCTAAACGACAGGGCGGTTATAAGATTAATGCTCCGGGTACAAAAGATTATAATCCAGACCTACCAGACGGTGCTAAAGTATGGAAGACTATGGACCCTAAAAAATTGTACTATGCCGACAAAGGAAAGAATAAGAAGACTGGTATGGTGGACATCCGTACGGAAGACGGTAAGATTATTTCTTATGATCCTAAGGATAAGGTAGCTGCTAAGAAGTACTACCCGGTACAGCATATTAACAAAGAGACTGGGGAAGTAACCTTTACAGATAGTACGGGTAAAATACAGTACCATGTTAAACAGCGTAATCAGGTCAGTACAAAGATGGCTGAAACAAACGATGCAATGTCTCTTGTATCACCTAAGAAGCATCAAATGGAACTGGTATATGCTGAGTATGCTAATGATATGAAGGCACTTGGTAACAAAGCCAGAATGGAAATAGTTAACACTAAAGATATAGCATACAACCAGGCTATGCGTAAACAGTACCAGACTGAAGTAACATCACTGGATACTAAGCTCAAGGAGGCTAAGAAGAACCAGCCTAAGGAGCGAGAGGCTATGCGCAGGGCTAATACTGAGATTCAAGAGAAGCAGAAGAACGATCCTAATATGAGTAAAGAAGATCTTCGTAAGCTCAGACAGAAATCCATATCCAAATATCGTAATGAAGTAGGATCAGCTAAGCGGTCTCAGCGTAACATAGAGATTACAGACAAAGAGTGGGAGGCTATACAGTCTGGTGCTATTAGTGCTAGTAAACTTGATCAGATTCTTAATAATACAGACATTGATAAGTTAAGACAGAGAGCTATGCCTAAAACTACAACATCGCCAAGTAAAGCACAGGCTGATAGATTCAAAGCATTAGCAGCATCAAACTATACACTTGAAGAGATAGCAAAGAAGACTGGCTTCTCTACATCAACAATCAGTAAGTATCTTAAAGGAAAGGAAGTGATCTAAGATGCCACAAGAAACTATTACAGAAACTTACATTGCTTTGACAACCATTGACAATCCTTTCGATCCAATTGATGACTTCGACAATTGGTATGATTATGACATGGAAAAAGGTTACAATTGTTGTGGTTATGTAGATCGAGTTTCTCATTACTTTGATGGGATGACTGAGAAAGAGAAAGTAGTTGAACTGGAAAGAGCAATCGATGAAATCCTTACTGTAAATCCTTTGAATATCTTCAAGAAAGTTAAGCGAAGTGTTGAAGTTGCTGTTTAATTCAAAAGTTTTAGTTTGACTCAATTCAACTGTCAATAATAATCGCAATGTTCAAGCCTTTCTTTTGTAAGTAAAGCGTTGATGTGAAGAAACAGAAACAAATAATAAATAAAATGCAGATACATTAATGAAATGGATAAAAGCCGGTAAAAATGATGAAAAATAGTGAAAATATAGTGAAATATAATTATACAGATACTATGGAATATCATTTTAGTGGGTAGGGGGTATCTTCAAAATTACACCCCCTCCCTGCATCGCGCTGGTCTTTGTATTTTCTCCGGCGGGATATTTGGAGATTGATATTTGAAACTTTACTACAGCCCTTTAATGGGCATTACTAAATTGTAACTAATATTATGCGAAAAGGTGGTAAGTATATGAAGAAAGCAATGTTAAGTCAGCCAATGGCTGGAAAGACTGATGAAGAAATTGTAGCAACAAAAGAGAAAGCGATTAAGGTTCTTGAAGAAAAAGGGTATGAGGTTGTGAATACTCTTTTCACAGATGAGTGGTACAGCGATGATGCCATGAAAGAACGTGGAGTAGTACAGATTCCGTTATGTTTCCTCGCGAAGTCTCTCGAAAATATGTCTTTGTGTCATGCAGCATACTTCTGCAAAGGCTGGGAGAATGCAAGAGGATGTAAGATCGAACACGAAGCTGCTGTTGCTTATGGTCTCGATATCATTTATGAAGAGTAGAGTAGCGATACTAATATAAAAATTAAAGAAATTAAAGAAACTATAGACACCCCATACCTACTCCATCGTTGGATTGTGGTAAGGGGTGTTTTTATTACAACATTTAATAGAGTCAATGAGAGAAGAGCCGAACGTGAAATGGTTTTGCCACCCTACTACTATGCCGCTTATCTCAATTATGTACTTCCTTATACTTTTTTTGTTACTTCCTTTCTTATAAGGATTAATCACCTACTCATTGGCTCTATTAAATGTTGTAAAAGTATACCAAAACTCAATAAATCTAACAGTATAACACTATACAACTAAAAGAGAGGTGACAGTAACAATGGCGAAAGCTACAACAAAGTCAACAAAACCTACTAGGAAAAGTCCACCGGCATTAACTCCGGAGGCTAGAGAGCAGCAGTTGATAGCTATGGCATATGACGCAGCAGAAGAGCAGTTCTTAAACGGTACTGCATCATCTCAGGTAATAACCCATTTCCTGAAACTCGGAACGACCAAAGCAGAATTAGAAAAAGAGAAGTTGAAGAAAGAAAACACAGTTCTCGAAGCAAAGGCAAAAGCATACCAATCTGGCGAAGAAATTAAACAGCTGTATGAAGATGCAATTAAAATGCTTCGTGTTTACGGCGGACAGGGTGATGCTGAAGACTATGAGTACGAAGATTAAAACTTACTCAGAACTTATTCAATTACCAACATTCATTCAACGCTATCGATATTTGAAACTGACTGGACAAGTCGGCGAAGACACATTTGGTTATGATCGATACTTAAACCAGACACTATATCATTCAAGTGAATGGCGACGATTCAGACGAGACATTATTATTCGTGATAACGGTTGTGACCTCGGCTGTGACGGTTATGAAATTACAGGAAAGATTATCATTCATCATATTAATCCAATTACTCTGAAAGACATTGAACAGAGAAATTCTATGATACTTGATCCAGAGAATGTCATCTCTACAATTCACAATACGCACAATGCAATACATTACGGTGATGAGAGTTTACTCATGACTGAACCTCTAGTAAGGACTAAGAACGACACTTGCCCATGGAAACGATAAGTGGGCAGAAAGGAGGAGCAGTTATGGAGAACAAAATTCTCGATGATGTAAAAGTTGGAATTGGTCTTATGCCTGAGTATACGGCATTTGATGAGATACTAACGATTCACATCAACACAGTATTCACAATTCTTACCCAGCTCGGAGTAGGACCATCTGGCGGCTTTCGTTTAAGTACTGGGAGTGAAACTTGGAGTGAATACTTACCAGATGGATTTGAGAACTTTGAATCTGTAAAGAGTTACATCTGTCTTAAAGTTCGTCTTCTGTTTGATCCACCAGCAAGTTCAACACATATGAACGCTATCAATGAAGCAGTCAAAGAACTCGAATGGCGATTGAACTTTGAAGCAGAATCACAATCAAAATGATTTCAAGAAAGAAGGTGAATAGAAATGAACGACCATGTAGTATCAAGAGATTCTGATGCAGAAGAATTATACCACCACGGAGTTAAGGGTATGAAATGGGGAGTACGTAGATTCCAGAATAAAGACGGAAGCATGACTGATATTGGAAAGAAACGTTACGCTCGAGACGCTAGAGAGAAAGAATTCAACAAATATGACGAGTCTAGTGGCAAATACTATAAACAGTCAAAGAAAAATGGTCGAAGCGACTTGGAGTTTGATGCAAATCGATATGCAAAAGAAGATACTGAGCGCAGTAAAAGACTGGTAGATTCTAGCCGGAATCTATCTAACGATTTAAAACGTACCGTCGATACATCTAATCGAAATCGTAAAGTTCCAAAGATGGATTTATCAAACATGACTGATCAGGAAATGCGTAGCCAGATCAATAGAGAAATCTTAGAACGACAGTACAACGATATGTTTAATCCACAAAAAGAATCAAAAGGTAGAGAATACGCGAGTAGAACTCTGGAAACAGCCGGAAACGTACTAGCAGTCACCAGCTCTGCATTGGGTATTGCATTAGCTATTAAAGAACTAAAGGGGGGATTAACGTGAGCGAGTTATACCACCACGGAGTTAAGGGTATGAAATGGGGAGTACGAAAATACCAGTTCGCTGACGGGACTCGAACCCCGGCTGGAATTCAGCGGTACTATGCAAACAAATCGACTGGACAATTTGCCAGAACCGCTGCGTTATCAAGAATGAAAGTCAAAGACCTTACTAATATGGCACGTACACAGATAACTGGCAAACAATATGCAGACACTTATCTGAAAAAAGGCACTACATTCTCACGAATACAAACAAGCAAAGAATTCGAGAGTTTCGCTTTCTATGCTACATATAAAAAACAAGATTCAGATAAGTATATGGGCTTATTCGGTAAGAACCTAACCAGTAGAGCAAACGCTGCAGCTAAGCAAGCTGAGAAACAAGCACATGTTTCGGGTAGTGAATCCGATTTAGCAAATGCCAAAGAACTAAGATCCATTAGTGATAACATGAAAGTCTATCAGTTAAAGATTTCATCAACCAAAAAACTTAAAGTGCCATCTGATGAGAACGCTGGTCATATTACAGCTAATTTATTGAAAGAAAAAGATTTCAAGTCTAACGTTGTGGCATCTATAGCAGATTCAAAATCAAAAATGAAACGCCCAGCACAACAGATATTATTCAAACAAGCTGAAAACGCATTAAAAAAAGACCCAAGCGTTATGACAAAAAGCCAGAAAATAGCGGTGTATAAAGCTTTGAATTTATCGTTAACTAATCATAATTCACAGGAAATTGCTGCTCAAGATAGATTTTATTCGGAGCTGAAAAAGAAAGGGTACAATGCATTACTCGATTATAACGACAAAGAATATTCTAGCTATCATGCAAAACGCCCAATGATCGTGTTTGATACAGATTCGGTTAAACTGCAATCCGTATCTCAAACGAATCCTAAATTTGTAGATAAAATGTATAGAAAATACAACTCCGAACGCATTGCTAAAGAAAGTATAGCAAGTACGATCGGAGTATTGGGTAAGATGGGTAATAAAACTGTTTCAGAGTGTAACGCATATGTAAGACGTAAAACTGCTGATTATTTGAGTTAATTATTCTATTACACCATCCAAGAATACCTGTCGCGATTTCTTAGCGATGACGTTTGTTCCAACGAAATCAAACCCGGCTCCAACAACGCCGCCAACGACCGGCACCATTTTTCCAAGGTTTATAATTCCTGTAGTTCCAAACTTCGTAATAAAACGTTGTGCAACTTTTTGATTAATTTTCTTAAGTGCTTCGCCAGGAATTTTCTTAATCATACTGGTGGTCAACTTCGTAGAAAATTTAATGCCGGCTTCACGACATACTTTACTCATTGAAGCCCCAGTCAGACAAAGGAATGCTAATGACTGAACCTCATCGTCTGAAGGATTGTACCCGCCAATAATAGCGATAGTTGCAATCATTCGAAGTTGGATATAAATTACGCTAGTTAAGTTGGCTGGAATAGCTACAGGCATAGTTATGATTCCGCCGAGACTGGTTAGAAAACCTGACGTGGAACATTTAGCCACTTGCCACTTTACAAATTCAGACACGGCCTTATTCGGATCTTTGTATTTTTCTATGTAATGTTCAGCAAGTTCGTAACAAGATTGAGTTTTTGGTAACCCACCAAGAGCCATCGCATAGCATTTGTTCAATACTGATGTTATCTGTTCTTCAGTTATTATTTCCTTAGCCATAATGCACACCTCTAACTTAATTTTCAAAAAATTATTGAAAATATTATAGCACAAAAAATGTTCAATACCAATAGAAAGTAGGAAAATAATGTATCAAAAAAATAACACTAAATTTGTAGTTTCAAGAACTAATAATCCAGAAGAACTCTATCACCATGGCGTTAAAGGTATGAAGTGGGGTAAGCGTAAATCTACTTATAGTTCGACTGGAGTTAGAGCAGCAATCGCCCGTAGATCAAACGAAAAGGTTGATGCTAGTTTTAAGAACTGGGGCAAAAACGCTAAGAAAAAAGCTGACGCTGTGGAACTTGGTAAGAAAGCCAATCTATCTAAACGTGCTTACGAGAACAATAAGTCAGATAAGACTTTAAAAACTCAATACAAGCAAGATATGAAAGCTTATAAGAAATCATTAAAAGGAAACACAACATATCGAAAAGGTCAGATTAAGAATGAAGTCAGATCGGACCTTTCACGTAAATACCTTAGCGACGCTAAGAAAGTAAAGAAACAGTTGGACTTAGACCCGACAAACAAGCAACTTCAGAAACAGTATAACAGGTTAATGAGCAAGCACGACATTGAAAGAGCCAACGCAAGGCGTGCTCCTGAAGTGTCAGCGAAACGTTCTAAGAAAAAGGCAGCACTTAAACGTTGTATGACGATGACTGCAAAATCAGTAGCTACAACAGCGGCCGTAACTAGTGGAGCATATGCCGCTAACCGATATCTGAGCAATCATCAAACCACGTTAAACGGTAGTCTAGTTCAGTTTAGTTCACAGAATATCAGAGACGTTATAAATGCAGCGAAAAAAGTAAAAAAATTCATGGGCTATATATAATAATTTGCTATAAATACTTGTTATGCAAGTAAAAGAAAGGTGACGAATAGAAATAATGCAAAACAATATATACATATTTTCAAGAAGTAACCAAGAAGAACTCTTACATTACGGAGTTAAAGGTATGAAGTGGGGTGTCAGGAAATATCAGAATTCAGACGGAACTTTAACCGACATTGGTAAAAATAAAGTATCTAAAGAATATAGAAAATATCTCAACAAAGCTAGTAAGGATATTAATAAAGGGGATTCAAAACGATATCGTAAGGCATACAACGAAGCCGCTAATGAAATGAATAACGGAAAGGCTGAGCAGTACAATAAAGAATACGACAAAAAATTAGGTAAAAGAGCTACTAACCATGACTACGTGAACGATAAATCATATGTCGATGGATATGAAAAATTATTCGAAAAAACTATGTCCAAGCATTATAATAGAGCGTTAATCCACGATATTTGTAGTAATTCAAATTATAAAAAAGCTAAGCTGCTATGCACAAAATACTCGATGGAAAAATTCGATGATTATGCTAAATCCAATCTTGATGACATCGAACAATTAAGAAAACAGTTCAGATGAAAAGTAGGTGAATAAATTATGGCGTTAAGTAATACAGCGACTCCTATATATTATGGAAAGTTTCGAGACGCCGTAATGAGAGGCGAAATTCCAATCTGCGAAGAAGTAGAGATGGAAATGCATCGAATAGATGACCTAATAGAAAGTCCCGCGTTCTGGTATGACAACAGAGCTGTCGAGGGCTTTATTCATTATTGTGAGAATGAAATGACACTCACTGATGGTGAAGACTTACATCTACTTGATTCATTTAAACTTTGGGCAGAAGAGATTTTTGGTTGGTACTACTACAAAGAACGAAGTGTATATGACCCAGAACTTGGGCGGTATGTACAGAAGACAATTAAGAAACGACTCATTAATAAGCAGTATCTAATCGTAGCCAGAGGTGCTGCGAAGTCGATGTATGCTGCTTGTATTCAGAGTTACTTCTTAAATGTGGATACGTCAACCACACATCAGATTACCACAGCACCTACTATGAAACAGTCTGAAGAGGTATTATCACCGATTCGAACTGCTATCACAAGATCAAGAGGTCCACTCTTTAAGTTCTTGACTGAGGGGTCACTGCAGAATACTACCGGATCGAGGGCAAACCGTCAGAAACTTGCGAGTACCAAGAAAGGTATTGAAAACTTCCTAACCGGTTCGTTACTCGAAATCAGGCCAATGAGTATTGATAAACTTCAGGGTCTAAACAGTCGTATTAACACTGTCGATGAATGGCTATCCGGTGATGTGCGAGAAGATGTAATCGGCGCTCTTGAACAGGGAGCTTCCAAGAACGACGACTACCTTATCGTAGCTATTAGTTCAGAAGGAACAGTCCGAAATGGTAGTGGCGATACAGTCAAAATGGAATTAGCAAAGATACTTAAGAACGAGTATCGTAATCCACATGTGTCAATATGGTGGTACAAGCTAGATTCTATCGACGAAGTTGCCAAACCAGAGATGTGGGTTAAAGCAAATCCGAACCTTGGTCTGACAGTAACTTATGAAACATACCAACAGGATGTCGAAAGAGCAGAACAGAATCCAGCTGTTAGAAACGATATTCTAGCAAAGAGATTCGGAATCCCATTGGAAGGCTATACATATTACTTTACGTATGAGGAGACCTTACCGCACCGACGAAGGGACTTCTGGCAAATGCCTTGCGCATTAGGAGCCGATTTATCGCAGGGTGATGACTTCTGTAGTTTTACATTCTTATTTCCGTTACCAGATGGTACATTCGGAATTAAATCTCGTAATTATATATCTTCTTTAACTCTAAAGAAACTACCAGCAGCCATGCGAACTAAATATGAGGAATTCATGAAAGAGGGCAGTCTCGTTATTTTGGAAGGAACTGTCCTTGACATGATGCAAGTTTATGAGGATCTTGATCAGCATATCATAGACTGCGATTATGATGTTCGATGCTTTGGATACGATCCTTATGGAGCTAAAGAATTCGTAACAAGATACGAGCAAGAGAATGGTCCATATGGAATCGAAAAAGTGCCACAGGGTGCAAAAACTGAGTCAATTCCATTAGGTGAACTTAAGAAACTGTCTGAAGAGAGAATGCTTATATTTGATGAAAGCATCATGACTTTCGCTATGGGTAACTGTATCACTCTCGAAGACAGCAATGGCAACCGTAAACTATTCAAGCGTAAACGAGAACACAAGATTGACTGTGTCGCAGCACTCATGGATGCGTTTATAGCTTGGAAACAAAATAAAGATGCCTTTGAGTAAAGGAGGTAAAAATCAAAATGGGAATATTTGATACACTCCGGCATAGCTGGGACGTATTCAGGAACAGAGAACCTACTTATTTAAATAGAGGTACTTCCGCATCGTATCGACCTGATCGTGTACAACTATCGAGAGGTAATGAACGATCAATAATTACTTCTATATTTAATAGAATTGCGGTAGATGTATCGTCAGTAAATATCAAGCATTGTAAAGTTGATGTAAATGGTAGATTTATAAAAGATATAGATTCAGGCATAAATAACTGTCTCAATCTTGAAGCAAATATTGACCAGACTGGACGAGCGTTCATGCAGGATACAGTTATGAGTATGCTCGATGAAGGTACAGTAGCCATGGTTCCAGTAGATACTACATTTAATCCAACACAGACAAGCTCATACGATATTTTAACATTGAGAACCGGTAAGATTCTTGAATGGTATCCAGAATATGTTAAAGTTCGACTTTATAATGAAAAAACTGGTCACCAAGAAGAAGTTGTTCTACCCAAGAAAACAGTAGGTATTGTAGAGAGTCCGCTGTATGCCGTAATCAACGAGCAGAATTCTACCATGAAACGACTTATGCGTAAATTGGTGTTACTTGATGCTGTTGATGAATCCACCGGATCTGGAAAACTTGACATGGTTATTCAGTTACCATACCAGATTCGTTCTGAGGCTAGACGTAACGAAGCTAAGAAGAGAATGGAAAGTATTGAAGAACAATTGAAAGGACCATATGGTATTGCTTATATCGACGGTACAGAGAAGATTGTTCAGTTAAACCGACCTGTCGAGAACAACCTCATGAAACAGATTGAATATCTTACCAATCTCTTATACAGCCAGCTTGGTATCACACAGGAAGTAATGAATGGTACTGCTGACGAAAAGACAATGCTTAACTACAATAACCGTACGATCGAGCCTATCTTATCAGCAATAGTGGACGAGATGAAACGTAAATTCTTGACCAAAACAGCACGGACTCAGCTACAGACTATTATGTTCTTCAAAGACCCGTTCCGTCTAGTGCCAGTTAACGACATTGCTGAAATAGCAGATAAGTTTACTCGTAATGAGATTCTTACAAGTAATGAGATACGACAGCTAATCGGTATGAAACCATCTGACGATCCGAAAGCTGACAAGCTTATTAACAGTAACTTGAATCAGCCAGAATCTGCTATCCAAGATGAAAGTATGATAACACCTGATAATATGGTAGAACAGGAAGAGTACCCTACTGACAGAGAAGTGCCTGAAGACGACATAGCATTAGGAAACATGCCTATATCCAGCTTACAAAGTATGGATAATTAAACACAAATCTAATCTCATTAATTCTAATGAGCTTTTTCAATTTTAAACATTAAGAGACAATTCCATATTGCGAGACTTTGACAAAGTGTCATCTGAGTTTGAGATAGAGATACATTGTAACTTTTAAACCAATTATACAGATAGACTTTGGAGGTAAAAATCAAAATGGCTAAATCTTATGACTGCTCTGGATGGGCGACAAAAGCAAACATGCTTTGCTCAGATGGACGAACTATTCGTAAGAATGCCTTCGAAGAATGTGACGGAAAAACTGTTCCAGTCGTTTGGAATCATGAACATAACGATCCGAATGCAGTACTTGGACATGCTGTATTAGAGAACCGTGACAACGGAGTATATGCCTATATTTCATTCAATAACACTGAAGCCGGACAGAATGCTAAAACCCTTGTTCAGCATAAAGATATTGATCGTCTGTCTATTTGGGCTAACAAACTCAAACAGATGGGCGGAGACGTTATTCACGGAGTTATTCGTGAGGTTAGTTTAGTCCTCGCTGGAGCAAATCCAGGCGCTGTTATTGATTCAGTAATGGCTCATGGCGATGGATCTGAAGAAGAGGCAATTATCCGTTGCGGAGAATACATTGATTTCGACGACGAACTTACACATTCAGATGAAGGAAAGAAAGGAGAAACAGAAGTGGGAACTGATAATAAAGAACAGAAGCCAGCTGCTAAAAACGATGACGACAAAACAGTAGCTGATGTATTTAACACATTAACAGAAGAGCAGAAGACCGTAGTTTATGCAATGATCGGACAGGCTTTGGAAGAAGCCGGTGTCGACACTGACGACGAAGACAAGAAAGAAGTAAAACATGCAGCGTCAGATGATAGCACTGATTCAGACGAAACAGTAGCTGATGTATTTAACACATTAACAGACAAACAGAAAACAGTGGTATACACAATGATTGGTCAGGCTCTGGAAGATGCCGGCGTAGATACTGACGACGTAGAACACTCAGAAGAAGGAGAGACAGATTTTATGAAACATAACGTATTTGATAAGGAGACAAACACACAGGATCAGGAAATCCTCACACACTCTGAATTCCAGGAAATTATTGGAGAGGCTAGAAGACGCGGAAGCCTTAAAGACGCCTTCCTTGAGCACGGAATTACAGACATTGATACTCTGTTCCCGGATGCACAGACAATTGATAAAACACCAGGATTTATCCAGAGAGACAATGGCTGGGTAGCTGGAGTTATGGCAGCAGTACACAAAACACCATTCAGCCGTGTTAAATCTATCTTCGCTGACATCACAGAAGATGAAGCAAGAGCAAAGGGATACATTAAAGGCAAACAGAAGAAAGATGAAGTATTCAAAATGCTGAAACGTGTTACTACACCAGTAACAGTTTACAAGAAACAGTCCCTTGACAGAGATGACATGCTGGACATCACAGATTTCGATATGATCCCATGGCTGAAGCAGGAGATGCGTATGATGCTTGACGAGGAGCTTGCACGTGCATACCTGTTCGGTGACGGACGCAGCACATCTGCAGAAGACAAGATCAACGAGCAGAATATCAGACCAGTATGGACAGATGATGACGTTTATACAGTTAAATCTGAGATTGCTATTACAAAGGCTACAACATCTGAAGAGAAAGCCCAGGCGTTCATCAAAGCATGTATCAAGTCAAGAAAAGCGTACAAAGGATCAGGAAATCCGACTATGTACATGTCTGAAGATATGCTTACAGACTGCCTGCTTCTCGAAGACAAGACCGGACGAGTTATCTATGACACAGTAGAGAAACTCGCTACAAGACTTCGCGTAAACAAGATCGTTCCTGTACCGGTTATGGAAGGACTGTCAAGAATTAAAGGTGCTAACACACATTTCCTTGCCGGTCTGTATGTGAACCTTACAGACTACAACGTCGGAACAGATCGGGGCGGAGATGTGACCATGTTTGATGACTTCGATATCGACTTCAACAAACAGAAGTACCTGATTGAGACACGTTGTTCAGGAGCTATGTGCAAACCATACGGAGCAGTAGCTATTGAGTTCGTGCAGGCTACAACAGATATCGCAGCTTAATCTAATAAAATCAAAATGGAGGAAATAGTATGTCAAAATGGTGCGGAAAAATTGGATTTGCAGAACATGATGTAGAGATTGAACCTGGTTACTACGAAGATGCTATCGTAGAACATCTATACCAAGGAGACGTACTATCCACAAATTGGAAACGATATGTTTCTACAGAGAGGGTTGGTGATGATATTAATCTTTCAAATCAGATTAGTATTCTCGCTGACCCTTATCTTTTATACCACTATTCATCAGTTCTATATCTGGAATTCATGGGCACTTTATGGAAAGTCACAGACGTAAAAGTAGAGTACCCAAGATTAATACTTACGGTTGGAGGTGTATACCATGGGAACACGGCTGGAACTTCAGAGTAAATTAGAAGAACTACTTGGTTCTAAAGAGGTATATTACAACCGACCGGAAGACAGATTGATGGAGTACCCGGCGATTGTGTATAGCAAGAATATACCGAATGTTAAGCATGCTTCTAATGAAGTTTATCAATTAACCAATCGTTATGACATCACTGTTATACATAACAGACCGGATCACCCAGTAGTGGATAAATTACTGCGCCTACCACTATGTTCACAAGATAGAACATACAAGGCAGACAATCTCTATCACGATACATTCACTTTATATTTCTAATAATAGGAGGATAACATATATGTCTAAACTTAAATGGGACCAGATTGGAGAAAGACTCTATGAAACTGGTGTTGATAAAGTAGTACTTTTCCCTATGGAATCCACAGGACAGTATGGGACTGGCGTAGCCTGGAATGGTATCTCAGCTGTAAATGAGAGCCCATCAGGAGCAGAACCAACAGCTCTGTATGCAAATAACGGTAAATACCTTAACCTGATTTCAAATGAGGATTTCGCAGCAACAATCGAAGCTTTCACATACCCGGACGAATTCGAGGAGTGTGACGGATCTAAAGAAATCGCACCAGGAGTAGTGATTGGACAGCAGAAACGTAAAGTGTTCGGCCTTGCATACCGAACTCTGCTTGGTAACGATGTAGATGGAAACGATCATGGCTACAAGTTACACCTCGTATACGGATGTCTTGCAGCTCCGTCCGAGAATAACCATTCAACAGTAAACGATAGCCCAGAAGCCGGCACAATGTCATGGTCAGTATCTACAACACCAGTGGAAGTAGCTGACGCTAAGCCAACTGCTACAGTAACTATTGATTCTACAAAGGCCGACAAAGCTAAACTTAAGAAACTTGAGGATATGCTGTATGGAACAGAACAGGCTGAATCGAAACTTCCACTTCCAGCAGAAGTAATCACACTTATGAAAGACGCAGCAGCATAATAAACCCTAAAAATCAAAATGGAAAACTAAGAGAGACTCCACTGTCACAGGTGGGGTCTTTGTTTATACGAAAGGAGTACACACATGTTAAAGAAAACTATCACTTACACAGACTACAACGATAACGAGAGAACTGAAGACTTTTATTTTAACCTGTCCAAGGCTGAAGTTACTGAGATGGAACTTAGCACAACAGGTGGACTTGCTGAAATGATTCAGAAGATCGTTAATACACAGGATGGACCAAAACTTGTGAAAATTTTCAAAGACCTTGTTCTTGCAGCTTATGGCGAAAAGAGTCCGGATGGTAGACGTTTCATCAAAACAGAAGAGAATAGAGAAGCATTCTCACAGACCGAAGCATATTCAGAGCTTTTTATGGAATTAGCTACGAATGCTGAAGCAGCATCGGCATTTGTTAATGGTATTATGCCAAAAAATTTCGATGAGTCTAAAGAAACAATGATTGCTGCTGTCTAAACCGAATAGGTGAGTCAATGCTTAAGCTAATAATTCCAGAAACAGAGCTGTTCGACGATAGAACAGGCGAGTTTATAAACATCGATAGAACGGCATTAACTTTAGAGCATTCACTTATCTCAATTTCAAAATGGGAATCAAATTGGGAAATACCATTTATTAATACACGGTATAAAACAAAGGCACAAACCATTGATTACATCAAATGTATGACAATAACGCCTAACGTTAACCCCAATGTATATCGATGTATCACAAACGAACATATCAGAGTCGTTAATGAGTACATAGACAAACCAATGACCGCTACTACTTTTTCAGATAAGAACAAAGGCAGTAGAAACAAAAAAATTACGAACGAAGAGATTTATTACCAAATGATTGAACTTGGCATACCTGTCGAATTTGAGAAATGGCATCTGAACCGTTTATTGACGCTAATTCATGTTTGTACAAGCTATAGAACGCCAGGTAATAAACGAAGTACATCTGATATTATTCGCGATCACAAGGCCATAAATGCTGCTAATCGAAAACGATTCAATTCAAAAGGATAAAGAAAGGAGACATGCTATATGTCTATATACAACGTACACGGCGGGCATTCACTTCAGTGTAGAGGAGCATCAGGTTTCCTTGACGAGGTAAATGAAGACCGTAAAGTTAAAAACAAAGTTATCGAGTTACTTAGAGCCGCTGGTAATACTGTTTATGACTGTACAGATGATATTGGAAGAACTCAGGGACAGAATCTTAACAACATTAAGAATAAATGTAACATCCATAATGTTGATCTCGACATTTCTATTCATCTTAACTCCGGGCGTAATGACCCTTCAGGTGATGAAAAGACAGGCGGAGTAGAAGTATGGAACTACGATAACAAAACCGCAGCTATCTCAGACCGAATTTGCGATAACATCGCCACAGCGCTTAGTATTACAAACCGTGGATCAAAATATACTCACGGATTATACATCCTTAACAACACCAAAGCACCAGCACTTCTCGTTGAGTGTTGTTTCGTCGATGATAAAGACGACTACGAACATTGGGATGCTGATAAATGTGCTGAAGCTATTGTTGCCGGAATCACTGGTGCGACCGTAAAACATTCAAGCTCTACACCATCTGTTAAACCCACTCCAGTTCCAACAATACCAGCACAATCAACAACAAAGATCGACGTGGTTCATCAGGTGTTCGCTAGCGGTATTGGCTGGCTTTCAGAAGTAACAAACTATAACACAAACAATGCTAACGGATACTCAGGGGCTCTTGGTCATCCTATGCTTGGTTTCAGAGCAAAAACTAAAGGCGATGCTGCGACTGTCGGATATCTGAAATATCGTGCACATAAGAAAGGCAGTTATTGGTTTGGATGGCGTACCGATTACAACAAAGACAACAGCGGTGATACCTTTGCTGGTACATGCAAGAGTGAGATTGATGGACTTCAGTTCTGTATCGATGGCGTAAAAGGACGACACGTTAAATATCGTGTTCATACAAAAGAAGACGGCTGGCTTGCATGGGTAACAGACTACGGTGAAGGTTCTAATGGCTATGCTGGGGTCTACGGTCATGCAATTGATGCTGTACAGATTGAAATAATCTAAAGAGAGAGGACTATGAGATAATCGTAGCCTTCTCTTTTTGTTTTTATAAAGGTGTGAATCAAAATGATAAGTTTTAGACAAAAGGGTGATTTTTCGAAGTTGAATCGATATTTCGAAAAAGTAAAGGAAGCTGCCAAAGTTAGTGTACTCGATAAGTACGGAAAAGCTGGGGTAGCAGCCCTGGCGTCGGCGACACCTACAGAAACTGGAAAAACCGCAGCTTCATGGACATATTCCATAAAGCGAGCTGGAAGTTACACGTCTATCGAATTTTACAATTCAAACATCAATAAAGGTGTTAACATCGCACTCATATTACAGTACGGACATGGTACTGGTACCGGAGGTTGGGTTGAAGGGCGCGATTATATTAATCCTGCTATCCAACCAATATTTGATCAGCTTGCTGAAGAGGCTTGGAAGGAGGTTACCAGTATATGAGTAGAACAATTGACGAACGTATTGTTGAAATGCGATTCGATAATGCCCAGTTTGAAAAGAATGTCGCTACGAGTATGTCGACTTTGGACAAGCTAAAAAAGAGTTTAAATTTTAAAGATTCTTCTAAGAGTCTTGAAGAATTAGGTACAGCGGCTAGAAAAGTTGATATGTCTCCGCTTGCAAACGGAGTCGAAACAGTTCGAGCTAAGTTTTCAGCCATGGAAGTTATTGCAATCACAGCATTAGCTAACATTACTAACTCAGCTCTAAATACTGGTAAGAGGATTGTATCAGCTATAACCACACAACCAATAAAAGACGGTTTCGCCGAATATGAGACTCAGATGAATGCTGTACAGACCATCTTAGCGAATACTCAAAAAGAGGGAACAAACGTCAAAATGGTTAACGCTGCTCTTGATGAGCTGAATCATTATGCTGATAAAACCATCTATAACTTTACGGAAATGACCCGTAATATCGGTACGTTTACAGCAGCCGGTGTAAAGCTTGATACTTCAGTATCAGCAATCCAAGGTATTGCTAACCTTGCAGCAGTATCAGGTTCAACATCTCAACAGGCATCGACAGCAATGTATCAGTTATCACAGGCATTGGCTGCCGGTACTGTAAAACTTATGGACTGGAACTCAGTTGTTAATGCCGGTATGGGTGGTCAGGTATTTCAGGATGCCTTAATACGAACTTCTGAACATCTAAAGACTGGAGCACAAGCAGCCATTGATGCTAAAGGTTCATTCAGAGAATCGTTGCAGACAGGGTGGTTGACTACAGAAGTTCTCACACAAACACTCGATCAGTTTGCAACTGCAGCTGACACACAAGAAGAATATGAAGCGGCTGTTAAAAAGTTTTTAGATCAAGGATACAGTGAAGAACAAGCTAAACAGATGGCTGATATGGCCAAGACTGCAGGAGCTGCCGCTACAAAAGTAAAAACTTTCTCACAGTTGATTGATACTCTTAAAGAAGCATTAGGATCGGGATGGACCGAAACCTGGAGAAATGTAATTGGAGACTTTGAAGAAGCTAAAGAATTGTGGACTTCTGTAAGTGATGTTCTAAGCGATGCTATCAATAAGTCATCTGATGCACGAAATGCTATTGTTAAAGAATGGGCTAATCTCGGCGGTAGAACTGCATTGATAGATTCTTTCAGGAATGCATTTAATGCTCTGTTATCAATAATTACTCCAATTAAGGAAGCTTTTAACTACGTATTTCCTCCGGCTACAGCAAAACAGTTACTTGCTATAACAGAGGGGATTAGAGATTTAACGGCTAAGATGACATTGTCTGATCCGATTGCAGCAAAACTCGAGAAGACGTTTGAAGGACTCTTTTCAATAGCATCTATCGGTATTAAAGTAATCGGCGGTATCGGTAAAGCATTCTTTCAATTACTTACATCGAGTGGAGTAAGCAATTTAGCAGAACATGTATTATCCATAGGAGAAGCTATAGGTGATGCATTATCACGATTGAACGATAGTTTCAAAATAGATGATATAGCAAACGGTTTAGGCGCAGTAGTTGGTATTATTTCAGCTGCACTTAACGGTTTGTTAGATTTATTGGACTCAGTATTTGGGGCCGTAAACAATAAATTCCACATAGACGGATTTCTAAATGAGTTAGCGTCTATGAAAGATGGTATATCTAATGTCTTCGATTATATTTCGGATAAGATTAAAAACATATCAATCGTATTTACGAAGATAAAAGATGTTATAACAAGCGTTATATCTACCATAAGTGGATATGTTAAACAATTTGTTGACTGGGTAAAAGAAAACTTCACTCTAGGCGACTTATTTGCTGGACTGATTGGCGGAGGTATCTTCGTTACGATAAAGAAAATTATAGGCCTTGTTCAAACAATTAAAGACAAAATAGAAGAATTATTTGGAAAAGGTGAAGACAGTAAAATAGGACAAATAGTTGAGAAAATTAATAATGCTCTTGATTCTCTACACGACTCATTGGAAGCATTCACCACTGGTATTAAAGCCACAGCGTTGTTGGAAATAGCACTTGCAATAAGTTTGTTAGCTGGAGCTATGGATAAGATATCTAATCTAAGTGTTGAAGATATTGGTAAATCTCTCGCTTCAATTGCATCGTTATTTACAATGCTTAATATATCTTTCAGATCTATGAATAAGACTTTAAGCAAGTACGACACAAATGGTGTTATCAAAGCGGCTGGCTCTATGGTCGTTATGTCCGCGGCGCTCAATATACTTGCTAATGCTATGGTGAAAATGTCAGGATTGTCATGGGATGATATAGCCAAAGGATTAGTAGGTACTGGTGCTGGTTTACTCACACTATGTGTAGGAGTCAAAAGTATTTCTGATGTCAAAATATCGGCATCTACCAGTATTGCCTTATTAGCACTAGCCAAGAGTTGTGAAATGCTCGGTAATGCGATGACTACGTTTGCAACATTATCATGGTCTGAAATTGCCAGAGGTCTTGTAGGTATGGGAGCTGCTCTTAAGATATTTACAAGTATTATAAACCAACTTGGAAAATCTAACGGCGGGGCTTCTATATTAAGTAGCGTAAGTATGCTTATAGCAGTTCAATCATTGGATAAACTTGCTTCCGGATTAGTCAAATTCGGTGATATGAACTGGGATGGTATAGCCAGAGGGCTTGTAGGTATGGGCGGTGCATTGACTGAATTAACCGTATCTCTTACAGCTATCAGTAAACTTGCAGGCTTCTCAAGTATATTTGGTGCTGGTGCAATATTAATAGTAACCCAAGGACTTGATACAATAGCAGAAACTCTTAAGAAATTTGGTTTCATGAGTTGGGACGTTATTAAAAAAGGCCTTACTGGTATGGGTGTAGCCTTAGGTGAAATAGCAACCGTAGTGACAGCCGTCGGAAAATTAGCCGGTTTCTCAAGTATATTTGGTGCTGGTGCGATCCTTATAGTTATATCAGGATTAGATGCTATGGTTAATGCTTTTATGAAATTTGCATTTATGTCATGGGATGACATCGCTAAAGGATTGGCTGGAATGGGAGAAGCTCTTGGTGAACTCGGTCTTATATCCGGTCTTGTCGGCAAATTAGCTGGATTCTCAGGGATTATAGGAGCTGGTACAATCCTACTGACTGTACAAGGATTATCCGACATAGCTGATGCTATGAAACAAATAGGCTCGATATCGTGGGACAGTATAGCCAGAGGTCTTACGGGAATGGGTGTTGCTCTAAGTGAAATAGCAGTAGTATCGGGATTACTTGGCAAATTAACAGGATTTTCAGGTTTATTAGGCGCCACTACTATCCTTATAGCAGTTCAAAGTCTCATGGATATAGCTGATGCCCTTAATAAAATAGGAATAATGGGCTGGGAAAACATTGCTCAAGGACTAGTTGGACTGGGTGGAGCGTTAACTGAACTATCTGTTATATCTGGATTACTTGGTAAATTAGCTGGTATATCTGGACTACTTGGTGCCACTACTATTCTCGTAGCAGTGCAAAGCTTAGATGATCTAGCTGAAGCTCTTAAGAAGTTTGGATCAATGACATGGGATGAAACCGCAAAAGGTTTAGCTGGAATGGGCGAAGCTCTTGGCGAACTCGGACTAATTTCGGGACTTATCGGAACCTTATGTGGAGGAGCAGGCTTACTTGGTGCAGCTACTATATTAGTTGCTGTACAAAGCTTGGATGATTTGGCTACAGCGTTACAGAAATTCGGTGCCATGAGTTGGGACGAGATAAGTAACGGATTGGCTGCTATGGGTGCTGCCTTAGGCGAACTTGCCTTGGGCGGATTAGCTAACACGTTATCGATATTAGGATCATTCTCGATTGCAGCTGTAGCTGAGCCACTTGGTGTCCTCGCCGACTCGGTTAAGAAATGGAAAGATGTAACTGTGCCAGAAGGATTGGCTAATCAGTTATCGTCATTAGCATCTGGTATTATGAGCTTTACCTTTGGAGGATTGGGTGCATCTGCATTAAGTGAATCAGCGCCTGCAATAGGTATGATGGCTGATTCTATACGTAAATGGTCCGGTGTAACTATACCTGAAGGTCTTGAGGAAGGATTAACGCAGATAGCAAATGGGGTTAAAGCGTTTACATGGGCGTTTGTCGGCGGCTTGAGTATAGACGCAATTACTGGACCTCTTGGAAAGCTTCCAGATTCTATAAAGAAATGGAACGACGTGACGGTTCCAGAAAATATTGATTCTGATTTGAAGAAAATATCAGATGGTATCAAATCATTCAGTGCAGCATTTGTAGGAGGATGGACACTTGACGCTATAGTTGGTCCTGTCGGAGATTTAGCAAAATCTATAAAGAAATGGAATGACGTGACCGTTCCAAAAGACCTCGAATCAGGATTACAAAGTATAGCTAAAGGTATTAAATCCTTTGGTACAGCATTCGTTGGGGGATGGACACTCGATTCTGTTACAGAACCTATTGGTAATCTAGCATCGTCTGTTAAGAAATGGAAAGACGTGACGGTACCAGAAACCATAGAGGAACAGTTATCAAAACTAGCAAACGGAGTGCGTTCATTTGAAGGTATACAAGATATAAGTTATGTTGTTAGCAGTATTGAATCAATATCTACTGCCATGAAACAGTTGAATGACGTTCAATTCGGAACTGTTAGTGCTGGATTATCAGTGCTTGCATCATCATTATTAAGCTTTTCGTCTAACGTATCTAGCGTAAACGGACTTGGTGATGTTATAGTTTCTAATTTAATTACTCCAATTCAAAATGCCCAAACTATATTGCCAACTGCTGTAAGTAGTCTTGTTAACAGTGCAACTGGAATTCTCATGAATAGCGGAAGTCAGTTTGCAATAGCGGGACAACAAGCTGCTGATAATTTTGTTAACGCATTTACAACAGCTGGTCCTACTATATCTACAGCAATGACTACAGTAATGACTACTATGTCCGGAACAGTTCTAAGTCAAAGCTATGTTATAGAACAAGCATTCAATACTATGCTGACCTCGGTTATTGCTGCAATAACAAGCAGACAATCATATTTTACTACAGCGGGTTCGACAATGATGCTTGGTATGAGCGTAGGGGTTAATTCTGGATCGGGTGGCGTTATATCAGCCGTATCATCAGCAATGGCTCGAATCATATCTGCTACAAATGTGAAAGTCAGTACCTTTATAACAACAGGTCGTCAGATCACAACCAATTTGCGTACTGGTGTAATGAGTTGTGCGCCGTCGTTATTATCCCAAATCACAACCATAATTACAAATGCTAAAACCAAGATTACATCTCGTGGAACTGAATTTATGGCTGCTGGAATAAGTCTAATGAACTCCCTATCTGGTGGTATCTATAACGGAGGATCACGAGTTACGTCTGCTATATCATCTGCTTTAAGTAGATGCTCTGGAACAATAAGAAGTTATTATTATTCATTCCAGTCGGCAGGACAATACCTCGGTTCTGGTCTTGTGTCAGGTATCAACTCAAAGCAGGACGCTGTATATCGAGCTGGTTACAACCTTGGTAAGAAAGCCGTGGCAGGTGAGAAGGCTGGACAGCAATCTCATTCACCATCAAAAGCTACACGAAAGGCTGGTAGATGGTTAGGTGAGGGGCTTGTTATTGGTATGAAAGAAATGGCTTCATCAGTTTATCAGGCTGGTAAGTCTATGGGTAATAAAGCTAGCGACAGTATCACTGAAGCTTTGACTTTGGTAAACGATATCGCTACTTGGGATATTGATGCAGACCCAGAAATTACAATTCATCCAGTTCTCGACATGTCTGATATAAATTCTGGCATTGGATATATTGACGGACTGTTAAACACCAATAAAACAATAGGTTTGTCAACGAGCGGAATCGCCACTATTAGCACAGCAGATGTTGCAAATCAAAATGGATTCAATACTGATGTAATTAAGGCTATTGACAGCTTACGGAAAGAAATTGGATCAATTAACGGCAATACATACAATCTTAACGGAATTACCTATGACGATGGTAGCAACGTAGCGGATGCTATTCAGACGCTTGTACGAGCTGCCAATATCGAGAGGAGAAGATAACCATGGCAATAACAACATATACAGTCAAACGTGGTGATACCTTATGGGGTATTTGCGGAACGTATGGGTCTAGTATTTCCGGTAGTACCAGGAATGAAAAGATCAATACCCTAGTATCGTTAAATGGTATTAAAAACCGAAACCTGATATATGTTGGTCAGGTTCTCAAATTATCTGGAGGGTCCTCATCGGGCTCTTCAGGTTCTTCCGGAGGCGGCGGGGGTTCAACTCCAGCTCCAGCGCCAACGTATCAAACGCAAGCGGTCGTTAATGTTCTGGCTTTACAGGCAGCTAACAAAACGAGTAGTAAGAATCGTGCCGTATATGCATCATGGACGTTTAGTAGGCCAAACACTGCTAACTTCATGTATCGCTGGTGGGATTACAAACATGGAAAATGGATAATTACAAACGAAGGTACCACGAAGAGTTACGAAGATGCCTACTGCTATGCAGAATATTCAGCGTCATCTGATGCTACAAAAGTAAGTATTGAAGTTAAGCCGGTACCAGCAACGTATAAAGACTCAAATGGCAACGACGTTCCGTACTGGAGTGGGGCACAATGGTCAGGATATAAAGTATACGAATTCAGTAACAATCCGCCATTAACGCCAAGTGTACCGAGTGTCAAGATTGACGACCTAACTTTAACGATCAGTATTTCGAATATCAAAGCAGATGACATTGATGCTGATAGAATAAAATTCAATATTGTTAAAGACAATACATCAAGTATACATACGTCCAGTCCGATAAACATTAATAAAGAAACTAACTACGTATCGTATCAGTATACCGTTGAACCGGGATCGACATATACAGTAAGAGCCTGTTCAGTTAACTCGAAGAATGCAGTTAGCGCTTGGTCCGATTTCTCAAGTGAAGTAGGCACTAAACCTGCTCCATCATCAGGAATCACTGCATACAGGAGAAACAAGCGTGCTGATGGATCTATCTCTGCATATTTGGAATGGGGGGCAGTATCAAACGCCACTAAGTATCGTATCGAATACACAACTGTAAAAAGTGATTTTGATAATGGTTCTGGAAACATTAAGTCGATAGAGACAGAAGATAAACGTACATCTATCGAGATCGTTGACATTGACAGTGGACACGACTATTTTTTCAGAGTCCGTGCGGTCAATAAATCTGGCGAATCGGACCCTACTGAAGTAGTAACCATACCGATAGGAACACCTCCAGCAGCCCCAACTACATGGTCGTCTAATACATCAGCGTTTGTTGGGGAAACTCTGGAACTTAACTGGATACACAATCCTACCGATAACTCGAGACAGTCACACGCGGAGCTAAGTATCAAAATAGGTAACAACGACTGGCGTTCTTTCATATTTGAAAACACAACTAACGATACAACTGACGAACGGGAAGACAAATCTGAATTCACGTACGGTACAGCCATATCATATAAAGGTCAGCTAAGAGTATCACTTAACACCAGCCACGCTATATTTAAGAACGCGAAAATACAGTGGAAGATTCGTACGGCGGGTGTTACTGATGAGTTTAGTAATACTGCATGGTCTGTTGAACGTACCGTTTATATTTACGAGAGACCGACACTGAACCTTTCAATGACAAGCGACTTAGCTGGTGGTGGAAATCTTATTACATCGCTCACTTCATTTCCGTTCTATATTCGCGGACATGTATCATTAACTAGCTACGAGCATCAGAAACCAGTTGGCTATCACTTACGAATCGCCTCCAATAGTAATTATGAGACAGTCGACGATACAGGTAAGAATAAGATAGTAAACAAAGGTGACGATATATATTCTAAGTTCTTTGATACGAGTGAGACATTGATAGTAGAGATGTCAGCTAACAATATAGACCTCGAGACCGGTATTGAGTATACGGTTTACTGTACAGTTAGCATGAACAACGGCTTAACTATCGAACAATCACATCAGTTCACAGTTAACTGGAAAGAAGCAGCTTATAAGATCGAAGCGGATATTTCAGTCGATACTAAGACGTATACCGCTATCGTTGTACCATATTGTGTTGATAGTAGCGGTAAGTTTGTTAACGATCTTACCTTAGCGGTTTATAGACGAGAATATGACGGCTCATTTACAGAGATTGCTAGTGGGATTCCAAACAACAGGACTGCTGTAACAGACCCGCATCCATCACTTGATTATGCCCGTTATCGCTTGATAGCAAAAGACATGTATACAGGAGCGATAAGTTTCTTCGACATGCCTGGTCATAAGGTGGATAATGCTGGCGTTATTATTCAGTGGGATGAAGTTTGGGATCCATTTGATACGACCGACGTAGTTGAGATGGATGTTCCTGATTGGAGTGGTTCGATGCTCATATTACCGTATAACATCGATACTGATGATAAACGCCAAACGGAGGTCAAGCTTATTGAATATGCTGGGCGTAAACATCCGGTAAGTTACTACGGTACACAACTTGGAGAAACATCTACATGGAACGTCGAGATTGATCGCGAAGACACCGAGACCATTTACGCCTTAAGACGATTATCAATCTGGGCTGGAGACGCATACGTTAGAGAACCATCAGGTTTAGGATATTGGGCTAACGTGAAAGTGTCGTTCAGTACAACTCATAGAGAACTCACAATACCAGTATCGCTTGACATCACGAGAGTAGAAGGAGGAATGTAATATGCCAGACTGGACCCAATCGATGGACCAATCGTTCGAGTATTATACAGTAGATCCGACTACCCTAGCTGATGTGCAGAAACTCGATATCATCACGTCAAGTTCGTTCGACAGAGATAACGATTCTCAGACGTTGGGGTCTGCAACTATTGATGCTACCGAATCAATCGGGGAAAGCTACATTCGGTGTTACCTTAAAACAATTCAAAAAGGAATTACTGAGAAGTTCCCATTAGGTACTGTTTTATGTCAGACACCGAAGACTGCTTTTGACGGCCTTACAACGGACGTGTCAATGGACTGCTATACGACACTTATCGAGTTAAAAGAAAAACAACCTCCATTGGGATATACAATTCGTAAAGGTTCTAACATCATGGATGCAGCATACAGAATTATTTCTGAGAATGCAAGAGCGCCAGTAACGAAAGTAGAGCCAACATACGAGAAAGATAACAGTGGAGGACTTAAAGACGTATCGCCGAAGCTTTATCAGGATTTCGTAGCTAATACGGATGACACATGGTTGAGCTTCGTGATAGATCTTATAGCAAACGCTAAGTATGAATTAGGTTTGACCGAGCGAGGAGAGATATTGTTTGTGCCTAAACAGGATATCGAATCTCTTCAGCCGGTATGGACTTACAATGACGATAACAGCTCTATTTTGTATCCGAGCATTACTATGAACCATGACTTATACGGCATCCCAAACGTTGTAGAAGTCATATATTCACATGGATCAGATTACAAACAGGCTATCGCAAAGAATGAAGACGTCAACAGTCCTATTTCAATTCAAAATAGAGGACGAGAAATTATCCACAGAGATACAAAACCAAATCTTGCAGGGTATGTTACTCAAGCCCAAATTCAAGACTATGCAAATCGCTTACTTAAATCCCTTTCAACAATTGAATACAAGATAAGTTATAAACACGCTTATTGTCCGGCGCGAGTAGGAGACTGTGTAAGACTAAATTACTCAAAAGCTGGTATGAAAAATATTAAAGCTAGAGTTATTAGTCAGGCTATATCATGCACTCAAGGTTGTCCTGTATCTGAAACTGCAACATTCACATCTAAATTATGGGGGTGATAACTCATGGAGCTGTCTTACGATATTATTTCACAATTTGCCAAAGTCGTTAACGACAATAAAGGAAACAATAAAGGTAGCGAGACTACAGTATACGGTGTCGTTGTATCAGACAGTAATGGTAATAAGTATGTTAAACTCGATGGCTCAGATCAGTTAACGCCTTTGTCAGATAATGAAAGACCTAGCGCTGATTCGACAACTGCAAACGCAAATGTCGGTGACAGAGTATCCGTATCGATTAAAAATCATACAGCTACTGTGACGGGTAACATATCATCTCCATCAGTTAGAACAGAAGACTTCAATGACCTTAGTAGTGGTGTTGATCAGATTAGTAAGTTCAATACCGTGCTTGCAGATAGAGTACAAGCAAACGCGGGTTATATTAAGAAGCTTCAGTCTGACAAAGCTGAGATTGGAGATTTGACGGCAGCCACAGCAAAGATTACAGAACTTGAAACGAAGAAAGCTAATGTAGAAGATTTAATGTCAGCAAAAGCAGAAATCGACGACTTGAAAACGAAGAAACTCGATGCTGAAGTAGCCAATATCAAGTATGCAACCGTTGAGAAGCTTAAGGCTACAGATGTGAAAGTTGGAGAGATTTCTGGTCAGCAGGCAAAGTTCGAAGAGACTACCACAAACAAACTCACTGCGATAGACGGTAGCATCAAGAAACTCGATACCGACAAACTGAGTGCTAAGGATGCCACGATTAAATACGCTCAGATTGACTTTGCTAACATCGGTAAAGCAGCTATTGAGCATTTCTACGCAACGTCCGGTATTATCAAAGATTTAGTCATTGGCGATACTAGCGTTACCGGTAAACTTGTCGGCGTAACGATCGTCGGAGATTTAATTGAAGGTGGAACTGTTAAAGCTGATAAGTTGGTCATTCAGGGGACAGACGGTCTTTATTACAAGTTAAACACTGATGGTATGAAGACAACTGCTGAACAGACCGAGTATAACAGCTTGAACGGTTCTATTCTTATGGCTAAATCAGTCACAGCAGAGAAAGTTAATGTGCATGACTTAGTGGCATTTGACGCTACGATAGGTGGATTCAAAATAACTGACTCAGCTATATATTCTGGCGTAAAGAATAACGTAAATGCTGATGTTCGTGGCACATATATCGATGATGAAGGTCAGATTGCTTTCGGTGATTCCAATTCATATTTGAAATATTACAAAGATACTGACGGTAAATGGAAACTTGAAGTATCTGCGAGCAGTGTGAAGTTTACCTCTGCAAACAAAACTCTTGAAGACAAACTGAAAGATATCGATAACGAAATGAAGTCTGCTGTTGTATCGGTGGTTGAAGAATACGCCGTGTCCGACAGTACATCCGATAGTCCGCAAACTGGGTGGGCTGCTGAAACACCGAAATGGGAAGACAGTAAATTCATTTGGCGAAGACAACTAACAACGTATGGCGATGGTCATACTGAATACAGTGCTCCAGCACTTATGACTGGCAATAGCGGTACTAATGGCAAGGATGCTGTAACACTTAGAATCGAATCGTCAAGAGGTACCGTATTTAAGAACAATCAAGTGATAACAATACTTTCTGTTGTTATTTACAGCGGATCCAAACGTATAACGAACAGTAAAGAATTAGAAAATGCATTTGGCAGTAAAACGTATCTTCAATGGGAATGGCAGAGATTAGACGAAGAATCATTCGGCATCATCTCAGCAGGAGACCCTAGAATCGGAGATAAGGGGTTTAGATTCAAATTATCACCAGATGATGTAGATACAAAAGTAACATTCCGGTGCAAATTAATAGAGTAAAGGAGTAATTCAAAATGGCAATTAAATCAGCAGATCAAATCACGATTATCGACGTAACCGATGCTTATTCTGTCATGTTAACAAGTGAGGCATATACATTCGTCGGTGGACCAGGTGGCGTTGCTGCCGGAGCATCTTGTTCGACTGAGGCTGTTGCTTTTTGTGGAACTAATCAGTGCCCAGCAGTTAACGTAACAGCTAGTGACATTGTATGTCCGACTGGAGTGAGTGCAACTGTAGAGAACAGCGGTACAGCAAAAGTAAAGATTACGTTTAAAACAACTGCAATAATTTCAGCAGCATGTGAGGCAACCATACCAGTAGTTGTAGACGGAATAACAGTTAATAAGAAATTTTCGTTCGCGGTAGCAAAGGCTGGAACAAACGGTGCTAACGGTAAGCCTGGAGCCGATGGCAAGCCTGGCGCTAACGGTAAAAATGGAGCAGACGCCATTACCATGAGTATTACATCCTCTAACGGCACTGTCTTCAAGAATAATGCAGGCAGTACAGTGTTAACGGCTCATGTGTTTGTCGCTGGTAAAGAACAGACGATAACTGACGATGGAACGTGTGGAAGTCTCGGGGTTGTTAAATGGTATAAAGCTGGAAATACTGCAGCCGTTGCAACAGCTAAAACCTATACGATTACCGCAGCAGCCGTTGATAATATGCTACCTATCACAGCGCAGCTAGAACAGTAGGTGATAAAACATGACGATAAAAGCGAGTTCTCAGATCACAATATCAAAAGTAATTGATATCTATGCATGTTATCGTTATTACAAATTACAAGGATCAACATTAGCAAAACCAACAAAGCCGACTAAGAATCCTCCCGATGGCTGGAGCGATACTGAGCCGGCTTATATTTCGGGCTCAACTAATACATTATATTTTGTAGATTGTAACGTGTACAGCGATAAAACTTTTAGCTTTTCGGAAGTATCCAAAAGTAGTAGCTACGAAGCTGCGAAAGACGCATGGAATAAGGCTAATAAAGCTCAAGATACCGCAACCAACGCTCAGAACAAAGTCGATAATTTGCAGATCGGCGGTAGGAATTTAAAGTTAAACGGTGATTTTAAAAAAGGGTTAACTGCATACGGAACGGAAGGCGACGTCAATGTCAGTATTGAAAATGATGTAACATATACAAAATGTGCTAAAGTTGTGTTTTCGACAGCATACGCCTCGGAACGCCTATACACTACCGATTATAACAATCGGTATAATTTATTGAATACCGTTTATACTTTATCGTTTGTTGCGAAAGCCTCCTCCAATCTAAAATTAAACGTCTATAGAGCCGGAACTGCACAGGGTATAGGTGAAACGAATTTGTCCACCGAGTGGAAAAAGTTCGAAATGACATATACCGCTACAGGGACTGGAAGCGTAACATTTAAACTTAATTCAGCCGGGACTTTATATTTAGCCAATATAAAACTTGAACTCGGTAACAAAGCAACTGACTGGACACCAGCTCCTGAAGACGGTATAGCGAAAGTAGACGTGGAGTATTATCTCTCAACATCATCTACGTCATTAGCTGGAGGTTCATGGACTACAATTGCACCAGCTTGGGTTAATGGTAAGTATATGTGGAGTCGTACTGTTACTATTGATGGTGCTGGAAATAAAACATACTCACCAAATCAAAATGGAGTTTGTATCGCTGGAGCAAAAGGCGCAACAGGAGCTCAGGGTCCTAAAGGTGATACAGGTGCTCAGGGACCAAAAGGTGATAAAGGTACCACTGGTGCCACAGGAGCTACCGGAGCTACAGGTAATGGCGTTAAATCCATTGCGGAGCAGTACTACCAATCAACATCAGCTACATCTTTAGCTGGAGGTTCATGGACTACTACATATCCAGGATGGGTAAATGGTAAGTATATTTGGACGAGATCCGTTATTACATATACGTCAGAAAATACTGTTACAACCACACCGATATGTGTTACGGGTCAAAAGGGTGATACGGGTCCAAAGGGCGATAAAGGTAATACTGGTAACACTGGGGCTACAGGAGCTGCAGGTAAAAGTATTGGCTCAGTTGTAAACTATTACTTAGCCACAAATGCCTCTAGCGGAGTAACTACGTCGACTACAGGATGGACTACAAATGTGCAATCTGTTACAGCCACAAATAAATACCTTTGGAATTATGAAGTGATTAAGTACACAGACGGTAGTGTCGCTAGCACAACTGCGCCTTGTATTATTGGAGCCTATGGCGATAAGGGTGCTACAGGTGCCACGGGTCCAAAGGGTGATAAAGGTGCCACAGGGGCAACTGGAGCAACAGGTGCTACTGGTAAAGGTATCAAGTCAGTAACTGAGCATTATGCAGTATCAGCATCAAATAGCACAGCGCCTACTTCATGGTCTACCACAGTACCAACCATGACTTCTACTAATAGATACCTATGGAATTACGAGACCATCGCATATACTGACAATTCTACCTCTGATACGACGAAACGAGTCATAGGCGTGTATGGCGATAAAGGTAACACTGGAGCTACAGGTAAAGGTGTTAAGTCGACAGCAATTACCTACCAAGCGAGTACATCTGGTGTTGTAACCCCAACTGGTACTTGGTCTACAACGATACCGGCAGTATCCGCTGGGTCATATTTGTGGACTAGAACTATAATTACATACACTGACAATAACACGTCAACATCATATTCCGTAGGTAAAATGGGCAACACTGGTGCTCAAGGACCTAAAGGTGATACGGGAGCTCAGGGTCCAAAGGGCGATAAAGGTAATACTGGTGCTACAGGAGCTGCTGGTAAGGGAATTAAATCAACATCTGTCACCTATCAGGCTGGTACGACAGGAGTAGCAGTACCTACAGGCACTTGGAGTACGACAATACCGAGCACCAGTGCATCAAAACCATTTCTGTGGTCTAGAACAATCATTACGTATACCGACAACACAACTTCAACCACATATTCTGTAGGAAGTACAGCAGACAGTGTGCAGGTAGGTGGAAGGAATTTGGTATTGAATTCTACTAATTTATCAAAATGGACAATAGAACCAGGAATTAGTATTAGTAAGGAAGATGAGTGGTTTAAAGTTTTAGATTCTAGTCATAGCAGTCAACGTTGGGGTATATACACAGATATTGCAGTGGAACCAAATACGACATACACACTTTCTGTGTATTGCAAAAACGGAAATAAAGTTCCTTATGTTGGTGGGGGACCAATGTCAAAATCGTCAATGAGTTTTGGAACAAACTGGGCAGTATCAAATGCAGAAAACGGTATACGATTTATTACCACCATAACTACTGGTTCGTCCGATAATGTATGGCGTTTTTATTTATGTGTTAATCCTAATGCGACTGGTCAGTATGTTTATTTTAAATTGCCAAAACTCGAAAAGGGTAACATCGCTACTGATTGGACACCAGCTCCTGAAGACCTCATCAAGAGTATTACCGAAGCTAATACAGCTATTGAAAAAACAGATGAAAAAATATCGATGAAAGCGTCTGTTGATAGTGTTACAGAAATCTCTAATCGTGCGAACGAAATCGAAGGTATGCTATCCGAAGCCAAGACCACAATCGCACGGCATGAAGAATCTATTCAGATGTTGACGTCCGATGAGTTTACTGTCAAATTTACGAACGTGGTTCAGCAGATTACCAGCGTTGACAGGAAATTTGAACAATACAAAGAAAAAATGGATAACTGGTTACGCTTTGATAAAAACGGAAACCTTATAATAGGTTCTACTCGTGTTCCAGGTCAACCAGCATATGAGATAATGATCAGTAAGAATCGAATTAGTTTCCTCCTTAACGACATAGAGGTAGCGTATATCAGTGATGACGAAATGCATATCAACAAATCAACTGTTATGGAAAGTATAACTATTGGGCGAGAAAATCAAAAATTTATTTGGGAAATGCGAGGTAATGGAAATCTCGGATTAGTATGGAGGTGATCTAATGGCTGCAGAAGGATGGTTGGGTGTAACGTGTACACCAGCATCTGGAACCAACATTTTAGAATCCCATCAATATGACGTCACAGTTAATTTCCAAATAGGATTCAACTATGGTGGTAAAAACGGTTACGGTGCATCATATAGTATAACATGTGATGGACAAACTCAAAATGGAACAGCGACATTCTCGGTACCAAGCGCTAATGGACAAGGAATGAAATGGGCTAACATCGGCACAAAGACGTTCAGAGTTACACTAGACAAGAGTGGTCAAGCAAAAACTATTTCCATTAGTGCAGGCATTAATACTGGAGTTAGTCCTTCTTACGTTAGTGCCAGTACCACATACACACTGGATGCGGTTACGTGGGAATGGTCTGTGAATTATAACGCTAATGGTGGTTATGGCGATACATACGTCGATTATGTAACATACAAAAGCTCATATACAACGAGAGCCAACTGGTTTAATAGAACTGGATATACGTTCACGGGCTGGAACGAAGCATCGAACGGTAGCGGTACTAGCTGGACGGATTATATTAATAAGCCTTGGACGTGGACTTATACTAAGAGTATAACCCTTTTCGCACAGTGGAAAATCAATACGTATACCGTATCGTACAATGCGAATGGTGGATCTGGAGCGCCCGGAAACCAAACAAAGACTTATGGCACTGCATTGACTTTATCAGCAACTAAACCGACTAAACCGAACTATACGTTCAAGGGATGGTCTAAAGATAAGAATGCAGTATCCGCTGAATATGTAGCCGGAAGTCAATACTACACTGATAGTAGCGTAACGTTGTATGCAGTGTGGGAATTAGCGTATTGGATTCCTAAGATTACAAAAGTTACTTTGGCTCGATGTAAGGATACGGGCGTTCTCGATAACTATGGTACATGTGCAAAGGTAACATTTTCATGGGAGTGCTGTCAGATAATCGGCTCCAATCCGATAGGCTCAATCGCCGTTGGATATGCAATTGATGGCAGTACGACATTTTCGAATACTGCTCTAACAGCATCTGGTACTAAAGGATCCGCTAGTGTAGTAATTGGTAGCGGTAAACTTTCAGTCGATAATCAGTATTGTATACAGATTACAGTCATCGACTCTAAGAAAGGAACTAGCACATCAACATATCTGCTAAGTGCAGCTGTATTCACAATAGATTTTAAAAATGGGGGAAAGGGCGTAGCTATCGGAAAGCCAGCTGATACAGATAATCTATTCGATGTGAATTGGGCTACAAGAATCAGAGACGCATTAACTGTTAATAAGAATGCAACTGTCAGTGGAAAAATCAATGCTAACGGCGGACTAACAATTGCCAATAGTCCAGTTAACGATCATGTTATAGCGCAAGGACGTTCTGGAATATGGACATATCGTAAATGGCAGAGTGGTTTTGCCGAATGTTGGTGTACGACATCGAATAATGTCATAACTGATACAAAATGGGGAAACGTGTATTATTCCCAAGGCAGGCAAGGCGGATATACACTTCCATTTACTTTTGTTACGACTGGAGACTATCAGGATAACCCACAAGGAATAGTAACCTTACAGTCTAACGGTGGTAACTATTGGTTTCAAGTAAGCGATGCGTGTACAACAACTAACGCACCCATGGGATATGTTATGTGCCCTGTAGTTCCTGAGAGTGCATTAAGTATACTTATCACATTTTATGTGAGAGGCAGGTGGCGAAAGTGATACCAAATGGTTATTATAGAAAAACTATTCGAGTTAAGTCAGATGCTATTCCAATCGACAATATATCAAAATTTGCATGGGACGACGCCGACTATGAGGAAGTTGAAGAATTTGTAGAATATACAGAGGAAGAATTGGCAGAAAACAAAAAACGAGAAGATTCAGCTTTAGAGAATATTGTATCAGAGCAGGATGAAGCTATCTGTACTCTGTATGAGGAGAGTCTGAAATTAAAATCGCTTTTCTCAGACGTCGATGAAGCTATCTGTTATTTGTATGAGAAAACATTGGAGGATGAACATGGCAATCAAAGCAATAGTTAACGCGTACGTACGTCGTATTGATCGAGGAAGTATTACAGTAGATGATGTTCCAGAAGAGATTCGTAATGACGTAAAAGCAGCTTTAGAAAAAGAAACAAAACAGGAGGAATAAAATATGGATTTTACAATGTTAACTAAATATTATGTACTCGTAGTAGTAGTGGCGTGCCTTGTAGTTGGATACTGCATTAAGCACGCTACTTTTTTAAAAAAGATTCCGAACGACGATATTCCGGTAATCCTTGCATTATTTGGAGCTGTTCTAAATGCAGTGGTATCAGGTGTATCGGTTGAATCAATTGTGTTTGGTGCACTTATGGGATTATCTTCTACAGGTTTACATCAGCAATTTAAAGCTTTCGTTGAGGGCAAAGACACAAATAACGAAGACAAGGAGTCTGTCTAATGAATTTTACAATTTCAACAGATCAGATTATCTGGTTCTGTACATTCATAGGAGCTTTGGCTGCTTTATGGAAAATAGTTAAGGAAGCTAAACGACCAAACGATGAATTACGAGCAGAAGTAGATAGGCATGATCATCTTCTCGATAACGATAACATTCGTTTGAAAGAGGTCGAGAACTCTAATCAGATGATTCTTAAATGTATGCTGGTTATCATAAATCACGAAATAACCGGGAACGGAATAGACAAAATGAAAGAAGCCAGAGACGACCTACAAGAATATTTGATTAAGAAATAATTCAAAATGGAAGAGAGCAGGTATCGTAAATGAAACTTACTCTCTTCTTTTTTATCCCGTATGTAGGTTACGAATAGGTTTTGTAATATGAATGTAAGAAAGGAGGAGTACATATACATTACTAAAAAGAAAGGATATCACATGCAAAATAAAGAAGAAAAAGATATTAAGGTTAAAGTAGTGTACGGGAATAAAACACTGCTGGAATGTATGAAGAATATTATAAAAATTAGCCGAAAATGATGGAAAAATACCCTGTATGGTGTTAGTATTTATGTACAATATCATATGGGGTATAACATTTTAGAGATTGGAGAATTAGAATATGGAAAAAGCAGTGTTATACCTTAGATTATCAAAAGAAGATCAAGACAAATTATCAGAAGGAGATGATAGTGCTAGTATCAAAAATCAGAGATTACTGTTGACCGACTATGCGTTAGAACATAATTATCAAATAGTTGACGTATACTCTGATGATAACGAGAGCGGATTATATGACGATCGCCCAGACTTTGAGCGTATGATTGAAGACACAAAACTCGGTAAGTTTTCAGTAATTATAGCAAAAACGCAATCTCGCTTTTCACGTAATATGGAGCATATCGAAAAATATCTACATCATAATTTCCCCATACTCGGTATCCGATTCATAGGCGTTGCTGATGGCACCGATACAGCTGATGTCAATAATAAAAAAGCTAGACAAATCAACGGACTCGTTAACGAATGGTATTGCGAAGATTTGTCTAAGAATATTAAAAGTTCTTTTAGAGCTAAAATGAAAGACGGCCAATATCTTGGACCATCGTGTCCATACGGATATATAAAAGATCCCGAAAACCATAATCGCCTAATAATAGACCAGTATGCCGCTGATGTAGTTCGAGAGATATTTAAACTATATTTACAAGGTTGTGGAAAAGGTAGAATTGGACGTATTTTAAGTGAACGTGGCATCTTGATTCCTTCGATATATAAGCGTGAAGTACTAGGATTAAATTATCACAATGCTAATGCTAAAGCTGAAACTAAATTATGGTCATACCAAACAATACATCAGATACTAAATAATGAAATGTATATCGGGAATATGGTTCAAAACAAATCGAACACGATATCCTATAAAGACAAAACTACAAAGCCAACTAAACGGTCTGAGTGGATAATTGTTCAAGACACTCATGAGCCTATTATATCGAAAGAAATATTTGACAGAGCAAAAGAACTACAAAAAATAAGAACCAAGGAAGTCAATACCGAGCAGAGATACATCGGCATTTTTTCTGGTTTGTTGTACTGCGCTGATTGTAACCATACTATGAATAGATCATATAATCGTCGCGGAGAACATTTTTTTGAAGGATACGTGTGCTCGACCTATAAGAGACACGGTACCAAAGCTGGATGTAATAGTCACCACATAAAATATGACGTTTTGTACCGAGCAGTTTTAAAATCTATAAAGTGTGAAGCTCGTAAAATATTGTCTGATAATGATATAGACGAGTTGAAGAAAATGAATATCGTTAATGAACGTGAGCGTCAAATAGATATGAGTTTCAATGATATATGTGATAGAGTAGAAAAAATTAAAAAACATAAACATAAAACTTATGAAGCTTACATAGACGAATTGATCTCAATTGACGAATATAAGTCATATACTGAACAATATAATAGGGAGTTGCTAGATTTAGAGAAACAAATTAAGGTATTGAAAGAAGAAAAGAAAAATGCCTATAAAGTAGATCAAGAATATAAGCAGTGGGTTAATACGTTTTCTGAATATGCTAATGTTGATACACTTACCAGAGCAATAGTAGTAGAGCTAATTGAAAGAATTGATGTATATAATGATGGTAGTATAAAGATACATTATCGATTCAAAAACCCATATGAAACAAGTAAATAATATGTCTCCTATTATTAAACGATGCGTGTGTAACTATGAGTGAATGTATCTGCGGTAATGAACAAGAATTTGTAAAACAAATGAATGCGCGGGCAAAAGGACTTGGAATGAAACATACAAACTTCGTAAACTGTAACGGATTAGATACAGATGGCCATGAGATGAGTGCCAGAGACATTGCACTCATGTCGCGGGAACTGATGACCAAATATCCGCAGATAAAGGACTACTGTACGGTCTGGATGGAAAATATCACGCATACAACTGCCCGTGGATCTTCAGAATTTGGCCTGACGAATACAAATAAGCTGATCCGGCAGTACGAATATGCCACTGGTCTGAAAACCGGATCCACCGGAAAGGCAAAGTTCTGTGTATCGGCAACGGCAAGTAAGAATGGTGTGGATCTGATCGCAGTAATTATGGGCGCTGAAGATTCAAAAAGCCGTTTTAAGGATGCGGTAACCTTATTGAATTATGGATTTGGGAAATGTCAGATTTATAAAGCACAAGAACGGAAACTGCCAGTGGTTCTGGTGAAAGGTGGCAAAGAAGATCATCTAAAGATTCAATATGAGGAAGGATTTACTTATGTAGATACAGAAGGATCTGATTTATCGAAAGTCGAAGAAATAACAGAAATTCCAGATGAAGTAAAAGCACCTGTGAAAAAAGGGGAAACAGTTGGTCGGATTTGTTATCGGATAAGCGGGAAAGAAATCGGATCCGTAAATCTGATCGCTTCAACACCTGTGGAAAAGGCAGATTTTGGAGATTATCTAAAAAAGATTTGGAAGAAATTATTATAACACTTGTCGGGAACATGGAAAATGTTTTATAATAAAGGGTACGAATGCTGGTAGCTCAGAATGATTTTCAGTCTGTTTTATGAAATTTTACTACCCGCAATGGATATAAAAATACAGGAGGCAGATTAAATTAATGATTACAGAACGTATTGATCATACATTATTAAGAGCAGATGCAACAGAGGAAGATATCCGTGGATTATGTGAGGAAGCAGTTACGTACGGATTTCATTCTGTTTGTGTGAATTCAAGTTGTGTTGCGCTTTGTGCCTCTCTTCTGAAAAATACAGGAATTAAAGTATGTACCGTGATTGGTTTTCCGTTAGGAGCAATGTCAACAACTGCGAAGATTGCAGAAGCAACAGCAGCAGTGAAAGACGGCGCAGAAGAGCTGGATATGGTTATCCATATTGGGGCATTGAAGAGTGGAAACTGGGATTATGTAAGAAGAGATATCGGTGCGGTTGTAGCTGCTGCCGGGGATGACGTGATTGTAAAGGTGATTCTTGAGACATGTCTGCTTACAGACGAAGAGATTCAGGAGGCTTGTCTTGTAAGCCGTGATGCAGGTGCAGACTATGTAAAAACTTCTACCGGTTTTTCAACCGGCGGAGCAACTGTAGAAGCAGTTTCTCTTATGAAGCGTACGGTTGGCTCTGACATGAAGGTAAAGGCATCCGGTGGTATTCATACACTGGAAGATGCACGGAAGATGTTTTATGCAGGTGCAGACCGTATTGGATCAAGTTCCGGTGTGGCGATTGCAGAAGCTGAGATGTCCGAGATACATACGATATGAGCATCCTAGGTTTTTTCACAGTTCTTTTTCTGATTGTGTGCGCGGTTATATTAGCAGAAATGTATCGGGAGCAGCATTCTTTTTGTGTAACACATTACGAAGTACATTCACCAAAGATAACTTGCACAGCCGAAAAAGATCCAGTGAACAGAATTATTTTTTTAAGTGATATGCACAACCATGTTTATGGTAAGCAGAACAATAAATTGTTCGAAGCTATAAAAGCAGAACAGCCGGATCTGATTTTAATTGGCGGAGATATGCTGGTGGCAAAAAATGACGTGCGATACCAAGAGGCACTGGATTTTGTCAGTCGTCTGCCGCAGCTCTGCCCGGTTTATTATGCCAGTGGAAATCATGAACAGAGAATCAAAGAGAATCCGGAAAACTATTCTTTGTGTTATGAAGAGTATCGTAAAAATTTACAGGCAGAAGGGGTTCGTTTTCTGGAAAATGAAAGTTGCGATATTCTGTTGGGAAATCAACAGATTCATATCAGCGGATTGGAACTCCCACTGATTGTGAATAAAAAATTCCGCAAGGCGGATGTCACCGCTGAAGATGTACGCAGATGTCTGGGAGAAAATCATACTACAGGAAATCAGGAAAAACAGCAGGAGACAACAGAGAATTTCGCAGACACCAGTTATCACATTCTGCTTGCCCACAATCCATCCTATATGGAAGCTTATAAGGAATGGGGTTCTGATCTGATTTTGTCTGGACATTTGCACGGAGGCTGTGTACGCTTGCCGCGAATTGGCGGCGTGATCACTCCGCAGGCATTTCTTTTTCCAAAATATTCAGGAGAGATGACCTTGGAGGGAGAACAGACGATCATCGTCAGCAAAGGGCTTGGAACACATACATTTAATGTGAGACTGTTCAATCCTGCAGAAGTGATTGCAATCACCCTTTGCAGATAAAAGGAGATTATTATGGGAATACCGGTAAAACTGGAAGTATTTGAAGGACCGTTGGATCTGCTCCTTCATCTGATTGAGAAGAATAAAGTTGATATTTACGATATCCCCATTGTGGAGATTACGAATCAGTACATGGAATATATCCGTCAGATGCAACGGGAAGATCTGAATGTGATGAGTGAATTTCTCGTTATGGCAGCGACGTTGTTGGATATTAAATGCAAGATGCTTCTTCCAAAAGAAGTCAAAGAAGACGGAGAGGAAGAAGATCCAAGGCAGGAACTGGTTGAACAGCTGCTACAGTATAAAATGTATAAATACATGTCTTATGAGCTCAGAGACCGCCAGGTAGATGCGGATCTGATTTTATATAAGAATCCGACAATTCCAGAAGAGGTTCTGGAATATGTGGAGCCAGTTGATCTTGACCTTTTACTTGGGGATCTGACAATGGTACAGTTAAAGAAAGTTTTTCAGGAAGTTATGCGTCGGCAGACAGATAAAGTAGATCCGGTAAGAAGTAAATTTGGCAAGATTGAGAAAGAGGAAGTTTCACTCACAGATAAGTTCCTTTATGTGCGTGATTATTTACAGGAACACCGCCGGTTCAGTTTCCGTCAGCTTCTTCAGGAGCAGAAAAGTAAAATGCATGTTGTTGTTACATTTCTTGCGATTCTTGAAATGATGAAGCTGGGTGAAATTTATGTTGAGCAAGAATCTACTTGTGGTGAGATCATGATCGAGAGAAAAGGAGACGTAGTGTAAATGGCAGGAGTAAAAACACTTCAGGCTGCAATTGAAGCTATTTTATTTACAATGGGAGAGTCTGTTGAACTTAGTAAAATTGCGAAAGCAATCGAACAGGATGAGCAGACAACAGAAGAATTACTTCAGGATCTGATGAAGAGATACGAATCAAAGAACAGAGGAATCCGCATCATTGAACTGGACAAGTCTTATCAGATGTGTACAAAGAAGGAAATGTATGACTATCTGATCCGTGTGGCAAAGCAGCCAAAGAAATATACTTTGACGGACGTTCTTCTTGAAACAATGTCAATCATTGCATACAAACAGCCAATCACCAAGATCGAGGTGGAGAAGATCCGAGGAGTAAAATCTGATCACGCAGTAAATAAACTTGTGGAATATGGTCTGGTAGAAGAAGTAGGAAGACTTGATGCACCTGGAAGACCGATTCTTTTTGGCACGACGGAAGAATTCTTAAGAAGATTCAGTGTACCGTCTATTGATGATCTTCCGTCATTGAATCCGGAGCAGATGGAACATTTCAAAGAAGAAGCAGAAGATGAGGCAAAGATCCGTATGGACATTTGATTTTTGAATTCTACAACTTGCATTGGAATCATAAAATAAAAAGAAGAATGGAGCTTCCAATATAAACAGGAAATCAATTGATGACAGAATTCAAAAAATGGTATTTCAGAATCTATTTATTCTTTGTTCGCATACTGATTGTCAGCATGATCATTGGAATTTCTTTTCCGGTTCATGTTTTTGGAACTACTGAGCTAAAACAATTATACGCCCTGTCTGCCGTCTTAATGGATGCAGACAGCGGGCGTATTTTATTTTCCAAAAATGGACAGGAAGAACGGGCAATGGCAAGTACAACAAAGATTATGACTTGCATTCTTGCATTGGAAAGCGGCATGATCGATTCAGAAAATCAGATTGTTACAGTAAGCGATCAGGCTGCTGCACAGCCAAAGGTATGTCTTGGAATGGTTGCAGGAGAACGGTTTTATTTAAAAGATCTTCTTTATTCCTTAATGCTGGAGTCGCATAATGACTCGGCGGTTGTAATTGCAGAAGCTGTTGCCGGAAGTGTAGAGAAATTTGCAGATCAGATGAACCAAAAAGCGCGGACAATCGGCTGTTATTCTACTTATTTTATCACACCGAATGGATTGGATGCAGCAGATTCAAATGGAATCCACCACACTACAGCAGAAGATCTTGCAAGGATCATGCGTTATTGTATTATGAATTCTAAGAAACAGGAAGAATTTCTTACGATCACGCGTACCGAAACCTATCAGTTTCAAGATGTTGAAGGAAAACGGTCGTTCAGCTGTTCTAATCATAATGCATTCTTAAATATGATGGACGGCGCTCTTTCCGGAAAAACAGGATTTACTTCAGATGCCGGATATTGTTATGTCGGTGCGCTGCGTAGAGATGAGCGGACATTTATTGTTGCGCTCCTTGCCTGCGGATGGCCAAATAATAAGAGTTATAAATGGTCCGATATGAGAACTCTTATGACTTATGCTTTGAATCATTATCAATATAAGACATTTGAAATTGAATTACCTGTCCGGCAGATATTTATAAATAATGGGATAAAAGCACATTCAGATACGATAGCTTATCCCGGTAAAAACGGAACCAAGATTCCTCTTACTGCAAATCTGAAACCTATTTCTTTCCTATTGAAAGAAGATGAAACGATTTCTGTTGACTATGAGATTCCTGATCAGTTGGATGCTCCTGTAATGAAAGAAATGCGAGTCGGCAGAATTCGCTGCACGTTAAATGGGGAATTGATCCGTGAATATCCCGTCTATACAACAGAGAATGCAGAAAAGAGAACCTTCAAAAAGTGTCTGCAATATATCTTCCACCTGTTTTCTACAGAAAATTCGTATCAAAAAGCAGGAAATATTAAAAAAGATCAAGCAAGGTGATTAAAATAGTCACTACAATCTAAGACTGTCCTGTGCTAATATAAACGAGTGTTAAAAAACAACAACTAAATTGATTAAATATAAGAGAGGTACACATTATGGAAAACTGGAGGAAATATGAAAAGACTTACTTTATGCCACCTGAGCCATGTTATGACTGGGTAAAGAAAGATTCCATTGACAAAGCACCAATCTGGTGCAGTGTTGACTTGAGAGATGGTAATCAGGCACTGATCGAGCCGATGAGTCTGGATGAAAAGTTGGAATTCTTCCAGTTGCTCGTGGATGTGGGATTCAAAATGATCGAAGTTGGATTCCCGGCTGCATCTGAGACGGAATATCAGTTTTTAAGAACATTGATCGAGCAGAATATGATTCCTGATGATGTTACGATCCAGGTTCTGACACAGGCAAGAGAGCATATTATCAGAAAAACTTTTGACGCTGTCAAAGGTGCTCCACATGCTATTATCCATGTATATAATTCAACATCTGTTGCACAAAGAGAACAGGTATTTAAGAAAGATAAAGAGCAGGTAAAGCAGATTGCAATTGACGGTGCAAAGCTTTTGAAAGAGTTAGCAGAAGAAACAGATGGAAACTTTACATTCCAGTACAGTCCGGAAAGTTTTCAGGGAACAGAAGTTGACTATGCCTTGGAAGTCTGCAACGCAGTTCTTGAGATCTGGCAGCCAACAGCTGACAACAAAGCAATCATCAACCTGCCTACAACAGTGGAAAATGCTATGCCTCATGTATTCGCAAGTCAGGTAGAGTATTTTAACAAGCATCTGCGCGACAGAGAGAATGTAATTCTTTCTCTGCATCCGCACAATGACAGAGGATCAGGGGTTTCAGATGCTGAGCTTGGAATCCTTGCCGGTGCTGATAAAATTGAAGGAACATTGTTCGGAAACGGAGAGAGAACAGGTAACGTAGATATTATCACACTTGCAATGAATATGTTTTCTCAGGGTGTGAATCCGGAACTTGATTTCTCTAATATGAGTGACATTTGTGAAATCTATGAACGCGTGACAAGAATGAAAGTTTCTCCGCGCCAGCCATATGCAGGAGATCTTGTATTTACAGCATTCTCCGGTTCACATCAGGATGCGATTGCGAAAGGTATGACCTGGAGAGAGGAGCATGACTGTCAGACATGGACTGTTCCATATCTCCCGATCGATCCACAGGATGTTGGCAGAAGATACGATTCCGATGTAATTCGTATTAACAGCCAGTCAGGAAAGGGTGGCGTAAACTATATCCTGAAGCAGAGCTTTGGAATCAGCTTACCGGAAAAGATGAGAGAAGAAGTCGGATATCTTGTAAAAGATGTTTCCGACAAGGCTCACGAAGAACTTACACCAGACAATGTATATCATATCTTTGAAGACCATTACATCAATGCGAAACCAATTTTCAGTGTTGATGAATGCCACTTTAAACAAGAAGATGGAATTGTCGCAGAAGCAACGATTCACCACAATGGAAGTAACCGCAAGATCACAGGTGTTGGAAACGGACGCCTGGATGCTGTCAGCAATGCGATCAAGCATTATTTTGATATCGAGTTTGAACTTGCATTTTACGAGGAGCATTCTTTGACAAAAGGATCTTCTTCCAGAGCTGTTGCTTATGTCGGTGTTATTTCCAACAAAAAGCGTTACTGGGGTGTCGGAGTTGATGCCGATATTATCAAAGCATCTATTGAAGCACTTGTTGTTGCAGTGAATAAATTGGATAGAGTACAGAGATCCCAGACATGTAAGGATGAAAGATTATTAGATATTACAAATTATATTTACGCAAATTATAAAGAAGTTACATTGGATGATCTTGCTGAGAAGTTCTTCCTTTCAAAACCATATTTGTCAAAATATATTAAAGAAAAATCAGGAATGACATTCGGAGATATTCTGAAAGAAATCCGTATGAAAAAGGCAAGAGCAATGCTTAAGAGCAGCAGTGCAACTGTAGAAAGTATTGCAGAATCTGTGGGATATCAGAATGTAGAGCATTTTAACAGAACATTTAAAAAACTGTATAATATCACACCGGTACAGTATAGAAACAAACCTTGATCCCGATTCAAGTTTGACTAAATTTGAAAATGTAATCTTAAACAAATCGCCTGACAGTTACCATAAATAGTAGCTGTCAGGCGATTACTGTTATGCAGATTCATTATTCTGCTAATTCTTCCCACAATTCATACAATTCTTCTAATCTTGTTTCATTTGCAGCGCGTTCTGTTGAAAGTTTCTGGCACTCAATAGAGTTCGAATAAACTTCCTCTTTCGTCAGTTCCTCGTCAATCTCTGTGTTGCGATCTTCAAGTGTTGCGATTTCTTCCTCTGTTTTTTTCAACTCATTTTTACGTTTACGTTCACGTGCCTGCTGTTCCTTCTGTTCCTGCCAGCTTAATTTTGAATCCGAAACAGGAGTGGATGCAATAGAATCAACTGGATTGGATACATTTTCTGCATTTGTTTCATTTCCAGAAGCATAAGCAAGTGTCAGCGCTTCTTTTTTCTCCAGATAATAATCGTAGTTTCCGATGTAATTAACAAATGTCTGATTCACCAGTTCAAGGATCCGAGAGGCGGTCTGATTGATAAAATAACGGTCATGGGATACATAAAGTATCGTTCCGCTGTAGTTATTTAATGCTTCTTCCAGAATTTCTTTGGAAGTAATATCCAGATGGTTGGTCGGCTCATCAAGGATTAGAAAATTTGCTTCCGAAAGCATAAGTTTGGCAAGTGATACGCGGCCTTTTTCTCCACCGCTTAACGTATGAATCTCTTTGAACACTTCATCTCCGGTAAACTGGAATGCAGCGAGTGTATTTCTGATCTGTGTATTGGTAAGATCAGGATAGTCATCAGAAATCTCATCAAAAATGGTCTTATCATCATGAAGTACGTGATGTTCCTGGTCGTAATAACCAATCGTCACTTTGGATCCAAGTGTGAATTCGCCCTGATCCGCTGCAATTACCTGATTAATAATCTTTAAAAGTGTTGTCTTTCCGGTTCCGTTATCACCAATTACAGCGACATGTTCGCCACGTTTGATTTCAAAACTGATATCATGGAAGAGAACCTGACTGTCAAATTGCTTTGAGAGATGTTCCACTGTAAGAACATCATTTCCGCTGATCTGCGATGGTTCCAGCGTAAAGTGCATTTCTTTCGTACTGTCAACCGGTTTGTCCAATGGCGTAATCCTGTCAAGCATTTTCTCACGACTCTCTGCACGTTTGATTGATTTTTCACGATTGAAAGACTTTAATTTATCAATAACAGCCTGCTGATGTTTGATCTCACGCTGCTGATTCATGTATTCTTTCAGCTGTGCATCTCGGATCTGCTGTTTTTTCATTGCATAATCTTTATAATTTCCAAGGTACATGCGAACCTGTGCATTATCAATCTCAACAACTTTTGTGACAACACGATTCAGGAAATAACGGTCATGAGAGACGATAAATACAGCTCCGGAATAATTGATCAGATATGTTTCCAGCCAGGCAATGGAATTCAGATCCAAGTGGTTTGTCGGCTCATCAAGCAGGAGGATATCCGGACTTGTAAGCAGTAATTTTCCGAGAGAAACACGGGTCTTCTGACCTCCGGAAAGTGTATCTGTCTGTTTATTAAAATCGTCTTCCGTAAACCCAAGTCCCTTTAATACACCTGTAATCTCGCTTTCGCAGGCATAACCGTTTCTTGCATCAAATTCGGACTGTAGACGGTTGTAGGTCTCCAGGCGGCTCTGCAATTCCTCGCCTTCCAAATGCTTCAGTTCATGTTCGATGGAACGAATCTGAGCTTCCATTGCAAAAATATCCGCTTTTGCACTTTTCACTTCCTCATAAATGGTATTTCCGGATTTTAAATCCTGACGCTGCGCAAGATAACCGAGTGTCTTTCCTTTCGCGAGAATAACCTCTCCACCATCAAGAGGTTCTTCTCCGATGATCATCTTAAGGATTGTTGATTTTCCGGCGCCGTTCACACCGACAAGAGCAGCTTTCTCACGATCTTCGATATGAAAGGAGCCGTCTCGTACAATTTCACGTTCCCCAAACGCTTTTTCTATATTGTGACATGCGAGTATCATATATTTTCACCTCGTTTTTTGACTTCTAACATTATCATTATATAGAAAAATGTCGAAAATACAAGGAAAATATATGGATTTTAAGGGTTTTTGCAAAACAAAAGTTTGACAGAACTTTAACTCTTTTATATAATAAAGAGTAGTTTAAGAGTGGAGGGCTAAAAATTGGAACAGAGAAAGATATCACGTGCAGTCATTTCCAGACTTCCGAGGTACTACAGATATCTGGGAGATCTGCTGGAGGCTGGCGTAGAGAGAATTTCATCCAGTGACCTGAGTAAGAAGATGCATGTAACGGCTTCACAGATACGTCAGGATTTGAATAATTTCGGTGGTTTCGGCCAACAGGGATACGGATACAATGTGAAATATCTTTATACAGAGATTGGCAAGATTTTGGGATTGGATAGAAGTCATAATTTTATTATCATTGGTGCCGGTAATTTAGGACAGGCACTGGCAAACTATGCTTCTTTCGAAAGAAGCGGATTTATTCTGAAAAGTCTTTTTGATGTGAATCCTCGACTGGAAGGCGTAACGATCAGAGGGATTCCTGTGCGTATGGTTGATGAACTGGAAGATTTTCTTAAGAATAATGACATTGAAATTGCTGCACTGACACTTCCAAAATCGAAAGCAATTGAAGTTGCTGATATTCTGGTAGATAACGGTGTGAAGGGAATCTGGAATTTTGCACATACAGACCTTTCCCTTCCAAAGGATGTGGTCGTTGAGAATGTACATTTATCTGACACACTGATGAAGTTATCTTACAACCTTTGTCAGCAGGATAAAGAATAGAATCTGGCAGGCTGCAAGGATGCTGCGGGACCAACCGACGAAAGGAGGTTCCGCAGCATCTGTTCATGTTAAAGGAATGTAACGGAATGTAAAGTGATAGAAAGGTCAGGCGATAAGCATGAGATATCTTCCAAATGGGAAGCAGATGAGTGAAGCTGATGCACACACAATTCATAAAATTGGGATTCCATCCCTTGTACTTATGGAACGTGCAGCACTTCAGATTGTCGAGACAATGCATAAGAAAAATATTTCCACAGAAAAAAGTCTGATTGTCTGTGGAAGCGGCAACAATGGTGGAGACGGATTTGCAGTAGCACGGCTCTTAACCGAACAGGGAAAACATGCAGATGTACTATTTGCAGGGAAAGAAGCTTCTTTAAGTGAAGAATGTCGATGTCAGAAACAGATTGTCGAAAATATGGGAATTTCTGTATTCACAGAATTCCCGGATGAAGAATATACTGTAATAATTGATGCTGTATTTGGTGTTGGACTCTGCCGTGAAATCTCAGGACATTATAAAGATGTGATCGACTGGATGAATCTTCAGGATACAGAAAAAGTTGCTGTTGATATCCCATCCGGAATCTGTGCTGCAACAGGAGAGATTCTTGGGACAGCATTTCGAGCCGACCTTACAGTGTGTATGGCATGTGTAAAATTAGGCTGTGAGCTTTTCCCTGGCAAGTCCTATGCAGGAGAGAGCATTCCGGTTGCGATTGGAATTGATCCGAACTATTTTTCGAATCGCCTGGATGTTTGTTATACTTTTGACAAAAATGAACTTGGAAAACTACTTCCTGCGAGAATGATGAATTCGCACAAGGGAAGTTATGGAAAAGTTCTTATGATCACCGGAAGTCCCGGGATGGCTGGTGCTGCATTTCTTTCTGCCTGTGCTGCCTATACAGTTGGTGCCGGTCTGGTACAGATTTATACAGCAAGTGAAAACCGTCTGGCACTGCAGGAACTTCTTCCGGAAGCCATTATATCCTGCTATGATTCTTATGATGACAATCAGCTGTCTCGTCTTCTTGACTGGGCTGATGTGGTTTGTATTGGCTGTGGACTTGGAATGGGACAGATTTCCGAAAAGATATTGAAAAATGTATTGAAAAATGTATCTTGTCCGTGTGTCATAGATGCCGATGGACTTAATTTACTGAACGGGAAAATAGAGTTATTAAATCAATGTCGTGCACCTGTGATTTTAACTCCACATATGAAAGAAATGTCAAGACTGACCGGATGGAGTATTGATAAGATCATGGAAGATCGCTTTCAGGCACTTGATCAGATCATAAAACAATCCGGACCGGATACAAAATCATCCATAATCTGTGTGTTAAAAGACAGTCGTACTGTTGTCGCACAGACAAATCGGCAGAAATTTGTAAATCTCGCTGGTAATAACTCTATGGCAAAAGGTGGTTCCGGAGACGTTCTTGCCGGAACGATTGCAGGACTTCTTGCACAGCATATGGCACCATTTGAAGCCGCTGCTGTGGGAGTTTTCCTACATGCCTGTGGTGGAGATGAAGCGAAAAAGAACAAAGGAAGTTACAGCGTATTAGCCAGAGACCTGATTCAGGGTATGGCCGATGCAATGAAGAATGCAAAGGAGTGCGGATAAATTATGAAACAGTATAACAGAGTATGTGCCCGGATCAATCTGGACGCAATTGCATATAATATGGAACAGATGAAAAAGCGCATTGGTCAGGATGGACGTTTAATAGCTGTTATCAAGACGGATGCATACGGACACGGAGCAGTTCCTCTCGCAGAAATGTTTGAGGAAACGCCTTACATCTGGGGTTACGCTGTAGCATGCATGGGAGAAGCAAGAACTTTAAGAGCACATGGAATCAAGAAACCAATCTTGATTCTTGGCTGTGTTTTTCCTGATGAGTATGAAGAAATGGTTGAAAAAGAAATCCGTGCAGCAGTTTATACAGAAGAGATGGCCAAGGGAATGGCTGAGGCTGCCGTAAGGTCAGGAAAGACCGCATTTCTTCACATAAAAATTGATACAGGAATGGGACGAATTGGATTCAAAGTAAGCAAAGAGAGTGTTGAGACAATTTCCAGAATCAGCAAACTTCCTAATATTAAAATGGAAGGAATGTTCACACACTTTGCAAAGGCAGATGAATTTGATAAGTCTTATACATTTGCTCAACATGAAAAATTCCTCTGGATGAAAGAACAGTTAGAAAAAAATGGAGTCCAGATCTCCTATTATGATTGTGATAACAGTGCCGGAATTATTGATTTTCCAGATATGAAGCATGATCTTGCCAGAGCCGGCATCTCTATTTATGGAATGTATCCGTCAGATGAAGTGAAAAAAGATGCTGTTGACCTGAAACCGGCACTGGAATTAATCAGCCATATCAGCTTTGTAAAGGATGTGGAAAAAGGAACTTCCATCAGTTACGGTGGAACTTTCGTCGCGCCAAAGGAGATGCGGATCGCTACGATTCCTGTCGGATACGGTGACGGATATCCGCGTTCCCTCTCAAATAAAGGTTATGTTCTTATCCATGGAAAACGTGCAGATATTGTAGGAAGAGTCTGCATGGATCAGTTTATGGTAGATGTAACAGAGATTCCTGAAGCAAAATTTATGGATCCGGTTACTCTGGTCGGAAAAGACAAGGACGCTGTTATCCGTGTAGAAGATCTTTCTGATCTGAGTGGAAGATTCAATTATGAATTTGTCTGTGATCTGAGCAAGCGTGTTCCGAGAGAGTATTATAAAAACGGTACGATCGTAAAACAGATTGATTATTTCGAATAACCGGAATAATTGAAAGAATCCGGTTAACATGCATACATCCGATAAAACCGGAGATACTTTAGTATGTTCTTAGAAGAAAAACAAAAGGTTCTGGGAAGAATCAGAGAACAAATACGAAAAGTAACTGGAATATCGGAGTGTGAATGAATTGATAATTAAACGGGGCGACATTTATTACGCAGATCTTAGTCCTGTCGTTGGTTCCGAACAAGGGGGAATCCGGCCGGTACTTATAATACAAAATAACATAGGCAACAGACATAGTCCAACCATCATCTGTGCCGCAATTACGTCGAAGATGAATAAGGCAAAATTGCCGACACATATTGAAATCTGTACAAATGATTATAATATTATGAAAAATTCAGTCATTCTACTGGAACAGATCCGTACAATTGACAAGAAAAGACTGAGAGAATATGTCTGTCATATCGATCAGGAACGAATGAAAAAAATTGACCAAGCAATAAGAATCAGTCTGGATCTTACTACATAAATCCAACCAGATTCTTTACAGAACAAAAAAAGCGTGGTAAAATTATATGGATAGTGCTTTACAGAACCTAAAGTGTATCTGTAAATGCAAATGAATTTATATAAAATACATTGATACAATAGAAAAGGAGAATCAGAATATGTCAGGACATTCTAAATTTGCGAATATCAAGCATAAGAAAGAAAAGAATGATGCAGCGAAAGGAAAGATCTTTACAAAGATCGGACGTGAACTTGCAATTGCTGTTAAGGAAGGTGGAAGTGCTGATCCGACAAACAACAGCAGACTTCGTGATGTAATTGCTAAAGCAAAAGCAAACAACATGCCGAATGATACAATCGAAAGAAATATCAAGAAAGCTGCCGGAGAGGGTTCCGCAGATAACTATGAGCGTATTACATATGAAGGATACGGACCGAACGGAACAGCTATCATCGTTAAGACTCTTACGGATAATAAGAATCGTACAGCTTCTAACGTAAGAAATGCATTTACAAAAGGAAGCGGAAATGTAGGAACACCGGGATGTGTATCTTTCATGTTTGACGAGAAGGGACAGATCATCATTGATAAAGAAGAGTGCGATATGGACTCAGATGATCTTATGATGACTGTACTTGATGCCGGAGCTGAAGACTTTAACGAAGAAGAAGACAGCTATGAAGTATTAACATCACCGGAAGACTTCAGTGATGTTCGTCTGAAGATGGAAGAAGCCGGAATCCCTATGGTTTCTGCTGAAGTTACAATGATTCCACAGACATATGTTGATCTTACAAAAGAAGAGGATATCAAAAACATCCAGAAGACACTTGATCTTCTTGATGAGGATGATGACGTTCAGGACGTATACCATAACTGGAATGAATAGAAATACCCAGCTATAAGAGAGGATATAAAACTATGAGTAATTACAAGATGGAAACGAAATGCGTACAGTCCGGTTACAATCCGGGAAACGGTGAGCCACGTGTACTCCCGATCGTTCAGAGCACAACATTCCGTTATACAAGCAGTGATCAGATGGGACGACTGTTTGATCTTGAAGAGTCCGGATATTTTTATACCAGACTTCAGAACCCGACGAATGATGCGGTAGCAGCTAAGATCTGTGATATGGAAGGCGGAGTAGCAGCAATGCTGACTTCTTCCGGACAGGCAGCAAACTTCTATGCTATCATGAATATTGCTGAAGAAGGTGATCACATCGTATGTGCATCTGCGTTGTATGGAGGTACTTACAACCTGTTTGCTCATACAATTCGTAAAATGGGCGTAAAAGCAACATTTGTTGACCCTGACTGCACAGAAGAGGAATTAAATGCAGCATTCCAGGAGAACACAAAGGCTGTTTTTGGAGAGACAATTGCCAATCCTGCATTGACTATCTTTGATTTTGAGAAGTTTGCCAAAGCAGCACATGCACACAATGTTCCATTAATCGTAGATAATACATTTGCAACACCGATCAACTGCCGCCCGTTTGAATGGGGAGCAGATATTGTTACTCATTCAACAACAAAATATATGGACGGTCATGCAGCTTGTGTTGGTGGAGCAATCGTTGATAGTGGAAACTTTGACTGGGCTGCTTACGGAGACAAGTTTGCCGGACTTACAACACCGGATGAGACTTATCACGGAATTGTATACACAGAAAAGTTTGGCAAAGCTGCTTATATAACAAAGGCAACATCACAGCTGATGAGAGATCTTGGATCGATCCAGTCTCCACAGAATGCATTTCTTCTGAACCTTGGACTCGAGAGTCTTCATTTGAGAGTACCAAGACATTGTGAGAATGCAGTAAAGATGGCTCAGTATCTCCAGGGACATGAGAAAGTAGCATGGGTTAACTGTCCGTCACTTCCGGGAAGCAAGGATTATGATCTTGTTCAGAAATATATGCCGGATGGAACATGCGGTGTTATTACTTTTGGATTAAAGGGCGGAAGAGAAGCAGCAGTTAAGATGATGGACAAACTGAAACTGGTTGCGATTGTAACTCATGTAGCAGACGCAAGAAGCTGCGTACTTCATCCTGCAAGTCATACACACAGACAGATGAATGAGCAGGAACTGTTGGAAGCAGGTGTACAGCCGGATCTGATTCGTTTCAGTCTTGGAATTGAGAATATTGAAGATCTGATTGCCGATGTAGAACAGGCACTGGAAGATTAATATTAATTACATATGATTCGGGAGGTATGGATTCCTATGATTTTGTATCCATGCCTCCTGTTTTTTGTATCCGAATTGTAGTTTCTAAATAGTAGTCAGCTCTTTTGTCTAAATTGTAGGGATTGATATGCAGAATTGGATACAATACATATTTTCTCGTATTCTGTGCATTCTAGTAATGGTATTTATTTACTTTCAACAGGAGGCATATTGATATGAACGAGGAAAAAAAGCAAAAATCAGATGAAATCAAAGAATTTGGTGCGTTAATGTTAAATGAAAATAAAAAGAATTACAAAATTCGTCTTCTGACAATTATAGGTGAAATTGAAGGACATGAAACAGTATCAAATAATACAAAAGCAACAAAGTACGAACATTTACTTCCACAACTGGCTGAAGCTGAAGAAAGCGATGAAGTAGAGGGGGTTCTCATTTTATTAAATACACTGGGTGGAGATGTGGAAGCTGGACTTGCAATTGCGGAGATGATAGCTTCTTTGGGAAAACCAACCGTTTCTCTTGTCCTTGGTGGAAGTCATTCTATTGGCGGTCCTCTTGCTGTTTCGGCAGATTATTCCTTTATTGTACCGACAGGAACCATGGTTGTTCATCCGGTTCGTTCAAACGGTACTTTTATCGGTGTGACACAGAGTCTGAGAAATATGGAACGTACACAGGACAGAATTGCCAGATTTATTGCTGCACACTCTAAAATCACAGAAAAACGTCTTGTTGATCTGATGTTGAACCCTACGCAGCTTGTAAAAGATGTAGGAACACTGTTAGAAGGAGAAGAAGCTGTAAGAGAAGGGATCATCGACGAAGTCGGAGGCATTCACCAGGCATTTAAAAAACTCTATGAATTGATTGATGAAAAACGGGAAAAACCTTCAGAAATGTAAATATAGAACAAAAAAATGGCATCTGATCAAAGAAATTTTGTAATGACATGAATTTTAATTGATGTTATACTTGAAATAGTATGTATTCAATCTATCGTTTGATTGAATCAGTACAATGGTATAATAATTAAGGGGGAATCAGATGGCTGCAAAATCTACAAATACGAAAAAAAGTTCTACGAACAACACAGCGAAAGCAGCAAAAAATGCAACAACTAAGAAAACATCAACAGCAAAAAAAGCTTCTGCCTCCACAAAGAAAAGTTCTGGCAGTAAGACAAAAAGAACTTCAAATCATATAAATACAGCACAAAGTCAGGAAATCCGTTCAGAGATCCTTCTATTGGGTTCCCTTGCCATCTGCATCCTTCTTATCCTGAGTAATTTTGGTATGGGTGGCATAGCGGGAGGAGCAATTTCTTCTGTAGGATTTGGACTTGTAGGAGCAATGGCATATTTATTTCCATTTGTTTTTTTTGGAGCAGTTGCTTTTTATATTTCCAATAAAGGAAATCCTCATGCTTACATAAAAGTAGGTGCCGCAATTGTTCTGGTCATTCTCCTTTGTGGAATTTTAGAATTGATGTTTCATCCATATACTGCCGGGACATCTGTTTTATCTTATTACAAAGATTCCAGTGCTGATAAAAATGCGGGTGGATTACTTGGCGGAATTCTGATCAGTATTTTATGTCCACTGATCGGAGAGGCAGGTACTTATGTTATTTTGATCATTTTCTCAATCATTTGTATCATTCTGGTAACAGAACGTTCTTTATTAGCTCCACTTGGAAGACATGGAAAGAAAGCTTACCAGGAAGTGAAACGGAAACATCAGGAAACTGCTGAGATCCGTACACTTGAGAGGGATGCCCGTAAAGAGGCACTTGCGTTGAAACAAAGAGAAAACGCCGAAACTTCACAGGCAGATGTATCTTCTCCAAGCGAGAAAAAGAAACGTACAAAGCGGACAGACCTTAAAGCATCAGGTATCACGTTCGCAACAACGCTTCTCTCGGAAGAAGAATCACCTGTTGGTGGCTTTGGACATACTCCAAAATCACCTGAAATAACAGAACTTGTCCCGGAGAAAGAGCCGGATTCGAAAAATCTGACGGATTCCTTTGAAGATCATTTTGTCATTAACAGAGCAGAACCGGCAATGGATGCTCAGGAAGAGCTTCCGTTTGAAGATCCGCTGCATCTTGAACCGGTACAGACACCCGCTTCCCGACAAGAAAATGAGATGCGTTCTGAACCTGATCCGGCTGCGGATCCTATGGTTGAAAATAGCCCGGAGATAAAACAGGAGCATTCCAGAAAAAGCAGCAAAAAAGACGCGCAGGCGGTTGCCGCAGAGACAGCCAGTGTAGAACAGACCATACGGGAACAGGAGCAAAAGCCACGGCCGGTTTATCATACACCTCCGCTGAATCTGTTAAAGAAGGGGAAGAAAGGCGGCGGTGATTCGGATGAACACCTTCGTGCCACGGCTTTAAAACTGGAACAGACACTACAGAATTTTGGAGTTGGAGTACATGTAACAAACGCAAGCTGTGGTCCATCTGTTACAAGATATGAACTTCAACCGGAACAGGGCGTAAAAGTAAGCCGGATTGTTGGACTTGCAGATGATATCAAGCTAAATCTTGCAGTTGCAGATCTAAGAATTGAAGCTCCAATCCCTGGTAAAGCCGCGGTCGGTATTGAAGTTCCGAACAGTGAAAATACAGCGGTTATGCTGGGAGATCTGCTGGAGTCAAAAGAGTTCAAAAACAGTAAATCGCCAATTTCATTTGCAGTTGGTAAAGATATTGCCGGAAAGGTTGTTGTGACTGACATTGCCAAGATGCCGCATCTTCTTGTTGCAGGTGCAACGGGATCCGGTAAATCTGTCTGCATCAACACTCTGATCATGAGTGTTATTTATAAGGCAGATCCTGATGATGTTAAACTGATCCTTGTCGATCCAAAGGTTGTGGAACTAAGTGTATATAACGGAATTCCACATCTGATGATTCCGGTTGTCACAGATATGAAGAAGGCGGCAGGTGCTTTGAACTGGGCAGTTGCTGAGATGGAAAAGCGTTACAAACTTTTTGCACAGTACAATGTACGTGATTTAAAGGGCTTTAATGAAAAGGTCAAGCATGGGGAAACCGGACCGGAGATTCAGAAAAAGCTTCCTCAGATTGTAATTATCATTGACGAGCTTGCTGATCTTATGATGGTTGCTCCGGGAGAAGTAGAAGGTGCTATCTGTCGTCTGGCACAGTTGGCCAGAGCAGCGGGACTTCATTTGATTCTTGCAACACAGAGACCATCTGTAAATGTTATTACCGGATTGATCAAAGCAAACATGCCTTCCCGAATTGCTTTTTCTGTATCATCAGGTGTCGATTCAAGGACAATTATCGACATGAATGGTGCCGAAAAGCTCCTGGGAAAGGGAGACATGCTCTTTTATCCATCCGGATATCCAAAACCTGTCAGGGTGCAGGGCTCCTTCGTTTCAGACGAAGAAGTTCAAAAAGTTGTTGATTATTTGATTGACAAGAACGGAAATACCTCGTACAGTAATGAACTAGAAGAACAGATTTCAAGCAGCGCAGATCTTCCGGGGCAGGGGATGCTTCCGGGACAACAGGACAGCGAGAACAGCAGGGATGTCTATTTTGCAGATGCAGGAAATCTGATCATCGACAAGGAAAAAGCATCGATTGGTATGCTTCAGAGGATGTTCAAGATTGGTTTCAACCGTGCTGCCAGAATTATGGATCAGTTATGTGAAGCCGGTGTTGTAGGTCCGGAGGAAGGAACAAAACCAAGAAAAGTGCTTATGACAAAAGAAGAATTTGCAGAATATATGCAGAATCAGACTTCGTAAAATCTAAAAACACCAAAAGTGATACAAAGGAGAGGGAAAGATGAAAACAGATATTCAGATTGCACAGGAAGCAGAAATGAAACACATCAAAGAGGTAGCGGTACAGGCCGGTATTTCAGAAGATGAACTTGAATTTTATGGAAAATATAAGGCAAAACTTTCCGATGAACTCTGGAACAGAATCAAAGATAACGAGGATGGAAAGCTTGTACTTGTAACAGCAATCAATCCTACTCCGGCCGGAGAAGGTAAGACTACAACATCTGTAGGTCTCGGACAGGCATTTGCAAAACTTGGAAAAAAAGCAATGATCGCACTTCGCGAGCCATCTCTCGGACCATGTTTCGGAATCAAAGGTGGAGCAGCCGGTGGCGGATATGCCCAGGTCGTTCCTATGGAAGATCTGAACCTGCATTTTACAGGAGATTTTCATGCGATCACTTCAGCAAACAACCTTCTTGCAGCAATGCTCGATAATCATATCCAACAGGGAAATACACTTGGTATTGATCCAAGACAGGTTGTATGGAAACGTTGTGTCGATATGAATGATCGTGTTCTCAGAAATATTGTTGTCGGACTTGGACGCAAAACAGACGGTATGGTCCGTGAAGATCATTTTGTCATTACAGTGGCATCTGAGATCATGGCGATCCTCTGTCTTGCAGATGATCTTGCTGATCTTAAACGCAGACTTGGAAGAATCATTGTTGCTTACAATTTCAAGGGAGAACCTGTTACAGCAGATGATCTTCAGGCAACAGGTGCTATGGCTGCACTTCTGAAAGATGCGATCAAGCCAAACCTGATCCAGACACTTGAGCATACACCGGCATTAGTACATGGCGGTCCATTTGCTAACATTGCACATGGCTGCAATAGTGTACGTGCAACAAAGATGGCTCTGAAGTTAAGTGACATCACTGTCACAGAAGCCGGATTTGGTGCAGATCTTGGTGCTGAGAAATTCTTTGATATCAAATGCCGTATGGCAGGTCTGAAACCAGACGCAGTAGTTTTAGTTGCAACAGTACGTGCATTAAAGTATAACGGTGGCGTTGCAAAGGCTGACCTTGCAGAAGAGAACCTGGATGCCCTTGCAAAAGGTATTGTAAACCTTGAGAAACACATCGAAAATATTCAGAAATACGGTGTTCCGGTTATTGTTACACTGAATTCATTTGTAACAGATACAGATGCTGAAAATGCATTTATTGAAAAATTCTGTCGTGAACGCGGATGCGAGTTTGCCCTCTCTGAAGTGTGGGAGAAAGGCGGTGAAGGCGGTGTAGATCTTGCGCAGAAGGTTCTTGAGACACTTGAGACAAAAGAAAGTGATTTCCATACGCTTTATAATGATGAGCTTTCTCTGAAAGACAAGATCCGTACAATCGCGCAGGAGATTTACGGCGCACATGATGTTGTATATGAACCTGCAGCTGAGAAACAGCTCTCCAAGATTGAATCTATGGGATTTGGTTCTTTCCCAATCTGTATGGCAAAGAATCAGTATTCTCTTTCAGATGACGCTACAAAGCTTGGAAGACCTGAGAACTTTGATATTCATATCCGTGAAGTATATGTAAGTGCAGGAGCAGGTTTTGTTGTCGCACTGACAGGAGCTGTTATGACAATGCCTGGACTCCCAAAAGTTCCTGCTGCAAACGGAATCGACGTTACAGATGACGGAAAGATCACCGGACTTTTCTAAAGTTTTTTACGATTGGCTGCCGGTCATAGTAGTTTGTGACCGGCAATGCCAATTGTTTTCATGGAGTTAGATAATTAATTAAGGAGATACACATGGCACAGTTGATAGATGGTAAATTAATCTCTCAGCAGATTAAAGATGAGTTGAAAGAAGAAGTAGCACAGTTTAAGGCAAAAGGCATTGATATTTGCCTTGCTGTTATTCAGGTGGGAAGTGATCCGGCTTCTTCTGTATATGTCAGAAACAAGAAAAAGGCATGCGCCTATATCGGGGTAGAATCCAGATCATATGAACTTCCGGAAGAGACTTCGGAAGAAGAACTGATTAAGTTAGTAGAAGAATTAAATGCAGATAAAGGCGTAAATGGAATTCTTGTACAGCTTCCAGTACCGGATCATATTGATGAAGACAAGATCATCCGTACGATTTCACCCGATAAGGATGTAGATGGATTCCATCCTGTAAGTGTTGGAAGACTCTGGATCGGAGAAAAAGGATTTTTATCCTGTACTCCGGCCGGAATCATTCAGCTTTTGAAAAGATCGAATATTTCAATCGAAGGAAAAGAATGTGTGATCATTGGACGAAGCAATATCGTCGGTAAACCAATGGCAGCCCTTTTGCTTCGTGAAAACGGAACTGTAACCGTTGCACATTCCCGAACAAAAGATCTTAAAGAAGTAGCAAAACGAGCAGATATCCTGATTGTTGCAATTGGAAAAGAGCGTTTTATCACATCTGAATATGTCAAAGAGGGAGCTGTTGTCATCGATGTAGGAATGCATCGTGATGAAGCGAACCACCTTTGCGGAGATGTTGATTTTGCGGATGTTGAACCTCATTCTTCTGCAATTACACCGGTACCGGGCGGTGTTGGTCCAATGACAATTGCAATGCTGATGAATAATTGCGTTGAAACAGTTCGTAAGTAGGAGGAGCTTGTAAATGAGGTGTACACATTGCGGAGCAAATATACCAGACGATCAGTTGATTTGTCCCGTATGCGGTGCTGAAGTACAGATTGTACCAGATTATAACCCTTTGGAAGACGTACTCGCACGCGAAGTGAAAGGCTCAGTAGCCGGAGCTACACGTCAGATCCAGGCAGATGTAGTCCGCAGGCAGAATATGAGCCAAAACCAACAGAACAGAAATCGGCAAGATCAACGATCAAATCCTAGTTCCACACGCGTCTTAAGCCAGGCGGAACTGGATAAAGTAAGAGAAGAGCGAAGAGAACAGCTACGACGCCAGAGAGCGCAAAGACAACGTCAGAAAACAGATGCAAAGCGTTATCAGGATGCCCGTCAGTCAGCAGAGAATCTGCGCCGGACATCTACTGAGAGCAGACGCCTGCAGCAGATCAAAAAACAAGAGGCTGCCAGAAAAAAACGCCAAAAATTACTTACGGTTTTTTTCCTGCTCATTCTTCTGGTTGGTGTCGGAATTTATATCGGATATCAGAATTCCTATACAGGCATGATCAAAAAAGGGAATGCCGCACTGCAGAATAGCAACTATACTTCTGCAGAGAATTATTTTAACAGAGCAATTATAAAGGATAAATCAAAGGCAGAGGCTTATACCGGACTTGCTAATATCTATGTTGCCCAGGATGATCTGGACAGTGCAGAGAGCGTCTATCTCAACGCACTGGAGACACAACCGTCGAATGTAAATCTCTATAAAGCTGCAGTAAAATTCTATGAGAAAACAGAACAGCCGAATAAGATTTCTGATCTCCTGCAAGATTGTGAAGATAAGAATGTATTATCTGCTATGAATGATTATGTTTCATCTGCTCCTGAATTCAGTTTGAAAGAAGGAACCTATGATGAAGTACAGCAGGTAACATTAACATCTGCTACAAGCGGAACGATTTATTATACAACAGATGGTTCTGATCCGACGGAGTCAAGTACAGAATACAAAGAAGCTGTTCTGCTTCAGTCCGAAGGTGACACAGAGATCCGTGCAATTGCTGTTAATAAAAAGGGAATACCAAGTGCTGTTTCCAGTGCAAAATATTCCATTGAATTTCCACTTGTAGACGCTCCGGCAGTTTCTCCATCAACCGGACAATATAGTACAGCCACGCAGATCACGATTACGGTGCCGGATGGATATACGGCATACTACACGTTGGACGGTTCAACTCCAACCGCATCTTCTGAGAAATATACTGACCCGATTGATATGCCAGAAAATTCACAGACAACTTTTTCAGCAATTCTCGTGAACGATAAAAATGGAAAAGCAACGGAAGCAACAACACGAAACTATATTACTACATATTAAGTAAACTGTGTAAAGTAACTAGAAAGCAACCTTGATTTTGGAAAATATTATGTAAATTTTCCAAAATAGGGTTGCTTTTTTTAGCATACAGAGTTATAATAATATCTGTTAAAAAAATAACAATACTACATAAAAAAGGAGAGATTTGTTATGAGTAGATTTTGCTTACCAAGAGACATTTATCATGGAAAAGGATGTCTGGAAGAACTGAAGAACCTGAAAGGAAAGAAAGCCATTCTTGTAGTTGGTGGCGGTTCTATGAAACGTCAGGGATTCCTGGATAAAGCAGTTAATTATCTGAAAGAAGGCGGAATGGAAGTTCAGCTGTTTGAAGGTGTTGAGCCAGATCCGTCAGTTGAGACTGTTATGAAAGGTGCAGAAGCAATGCGTGCTTTCGAGCCGGATTGGATCGTTGCTATGGGTGGTGGATCACCAATCGATGCAGCGAAAGCTATGTGGGCATTCTATGAGTACCCGGAGATCTCCTTTGAAGACCTGATCACACCATTCAGCTTCCCGGAACTGAGACAGAAAGCTAAATTTGCAGCAATTCCTACAACTTCAGGAACAGCTACAGAGGTTACAGCATTCTCAGTTATCACAAACTATCAGACTGGTGTGAAATATCCACTGGCTGACTTCAACATCACACCAGATGTTGCAATCGTTGATCCTGACCTTGTTGCAGGACTCCCGGTTAAACAGGTTGCATATACAGGTATGGATGCTCTTACACATGCAATTGAAGCATATGTATCCACACTGAACGGACCTTTCACAGATCCACTTGCACTGCAGGCAATTGAGATGGTTCTTGATTATCTGCCAGGATCTTACAAATGTGATATGGTTGCAAGAGAGCAGATGCATTATGCACAGTGCCTTGCAGGAATGGCATTCTCTAATGCATTACTTGGTATCGTTCATTCAATGGCTCATAAAACAGGTGCTGCATTCTCTACAGGACATATTCCGCACGGATGTGCTAACGCAATTTACCTTCCATACGTTATCAAATACAACGCAAAAGACGTTGTAGCTGCAAAACGTTATGCTGAAATCGCACGCAGAATGGGACTTGCCGGAACATCTGAGCAGGCTCTGATCAACAGCCTTGTTGAGAAGATTGATGAGTTCAATGTAAGACTGAACATTCCTAAGACTCTGAAAGACTTCGGAATCAATGAAGAAGAATTCAAAGAAAAAGTTGACAAGATTGCAGAACTGGCTGTAGGAGATGCCTGTACAGGATCCAACCCACGTGCAATCGATCCTGCTGCTATGGCTAAACTTCTTACATGTACATACTACGGAACAGAAGTTGATTTCTAAAATCAAAAATTAATAAAGGTTTCAGTGTTCTTATAAAATAAGATAACGCTGTAAACTTGTCTTAAACAATACGGGTAGATGCATGAAATTGTGTGTCTACCCGTATGTTTTACTTGAATTCATAGCTGAAGTGTCGTATTATTAACAAAGAGCGAGTTGTTATTGTTTACACAATGTTTGAAGACAATAACGTCGATTTATTTACAAGGAGGAGAAACATGTATAAGATATTAAAAGCTGAAAAACTGGCTGATAAGATTTATCTGATGGACGTTCATGCACCACGTGTAGCAAGCCACTGTCAGCCTGGTCAGTTTGTCATCGTTAAAATGGACGAGAAAGGCGAACGTATTCCGCTGACAATCTGTGATTATGACAGAGAAGCAGGAACAATCACAATCGTCTTCCAGGAAGTTGGAGCTTCTACAACGAAAATGGGGGAACTTAAAGCAGGAGACAGTTTCCGTGACTTCACGGGTCCACTCGGATGCGCTTCTGAGTTTGTTCATGAAGACCTTGAGTCCCTTAAGAATAAGAAGATGCTGTTTGTAGCCGGTGGAGTTGGGGCTGCTCCGGTTTACCCACAGGTAAAATGGTTGAAAGCACACGGAATCGATGCTGATGTTATCGTTGGTGCTAAGACAAAAGATATGCTGATCCTTGAAGATCAGATGGAAGCTGTTGCAGGCAACTACTACCCATGTACAGATGACGGTTCTTACGGACACGCAGGAATGGTTACAACTATGGTAGAAGAACTTGTAAACAACGGAAATAAATACGATGTCTGCGTTGCAATCGGACCGATGATCATGATGAAATTCGTCTGTCTCTTAACAAAGAAACTTGAGATTCCGACAATCGTCAGCATGAACCCGATCATGGTAGACGGAACAGGTATGTGTGGTGCCTGCCGTCTTCAGGTTGGTGATGAGATCAAATTTGCATGCGTTGACGGACCAGAGTTCGACGGACACCTTGTTGACTTTGATCAGGCAATGAAGAGAAGCCAGATGTACAAATCTGAAGAAGGACGCGCAATGCTGAAACTTCAGGAAGGCGATACACATCACGGCGGATGCGGACATTGTGGAGGTGACGAGTAATGGCTGATATGATGAAAAAAGTACCTGTAAGAGAACAGGAACCAAAGGTACGTGCTACCAACTTTGAAGAAGTATGTCTTGGATACAATAAAGAAGAGGCAATGGAAGAAGCTTCCAGATGTCTGAACTGTAAGAATGCAAGATGTATCCAGGGATGTCCTGTATCCATCAATATCCCTGCATTTATTCAGGAGGTAAAAGCAGGAAATATCGAAGAGGCTTATAAGGTGATCGGTAAGTCCAGTGCCCTTCCGGCTATCTGTGGACGTGTCTGCCCACAGGAGTCCCAGTGTGAGGGAAAATGTGTCCGTGGTATTAAAGGTGAAGCAGTTTCTATCGGAAAGCTTGAGAGATTTGTTGCGGATTACGCTCTGGAGCATGATATTAAGCCGGAGTGTGCAGA
>ERZ840057.155-NODE-155-length-73009-cov-17.886312_pt1 | contig 73009 bp, 70 predicted proteins | sample MGYA00519907_ERZ840057 | MGnify/ENA primary metagenome ERZ840057 (study PRJEB31850, sample SAMEA3708862) | human gut metagenome | biome: human gut; feature: human-associated habitat; material: faeces | place: China | collected 2014 ...
CATATATATTTCCACTTTCTGTTAATGCTCTTGATATATTAAATGCATCATTATGATTTATATAATTCATTGAATATGTTAATCCTTGGAATGTTGGATATTTTATTGATGGTGCTGTTCCATTTTTAAATGTATAATCACTTCCACTTTTTACTCCATATTCTCCATCTAAAAAGTTTCTAGCTGTTGATGTATTATCTGAACTTCCTAATTCTGTTCCTCCAACCCATGCTGATGCTTGTGTATATTTTACTGAACTTTCTTTTACTGTTGCACTATTATTTCCACTTGCAAATCCTGCTTCAAACTTTGAAACCCATATTCCTGTTAAATCTTTGTCCCATCCACCATTTTCATATCCTGTTGAGCTTTCATTTTTAAATGCTGGATGTAATATATAACCTTCTTTTTCTGCATCTTTCTCAGTTCCATTATCTATATAAGTATTTGTTGTATCTTTTAAAAATACTACATCAAATGTTTTGTTTGAACTATTTACCTTATATGCAAATCTTGGTATCCATACCCACATACTTCCATCTACTGTTTGTGCATTTGCCCATTTTTTTGCATCATAATCATACCATGCAGTGTCTGTATATGTTGTTTTTACAACACTTCCTTCTTTTGCTTTTTCATCACCTGTTGGATCAGTAAATTTTATTGCTGTCATTCCTGTCATTAATTTTGGTTTATTTACTTTTCCCGTCCAATCTGTTTTGGTTTGAGATGTTCCTGATACATATTTGTTTAACTCATCTTCATATTCATTTAATATTTTTGCTTGATTTTCTGTTGCATTTTTTGTCTTTTCTTTAGCTTCTTGTGCTTTGGCAAACAGTCCAGTGTTTGTTAATGATTGTATTGATATTGTCGCTAAAATAAGCAAAATAATGATACTTATCACTAAAGCTACAAGTGTTATACCATTATTATTTTTTGATTTTTTACTTAACATTATATAATTCCTCCCATGTATTCTAATTTTTAAATTCCTCATACTAGTATTATGATTCAAAAATCCTATCTTTAGTATATTTTATTTAAATTTCCCCTTCTTTTCGTATTATATCGAATATTATTTCAATTTTTATTTTAGCACAACACATTGTGTAGGTCAACAGTTTTAGTTATATTTCCACACAAAAAGTTGTACATATAGCGTATAAAAGAATATATAAAAGTAAAAGCAAGTTAAATTAAAAAATGTCAAAAAGTGTCGAAAATTGCGATGAAAAGTTCTTTACAAAATAAGAAAAATGTAGTATTATAAATACAGTTTTAATCAAACTACACGAGAGTGTTTTTATCTAAAAAATTTTTTCGAAAAAATTAATCCAAAAACAAAAATCAAAAAAGGTGGGTGAAAAATATGAAATGTTAAAATACACCACAAGATACGTTAATATTGTAAGTTTATTAATCACTATAATAATATTTATTTCTATTAATTTAATTACCCCTTTATTTAATAAAATAAATAAATACCCTATCTCAAATTTATTTAAAAAAAATTATATATTAGTAGAACTAAAATCAAATAGCAATATTAATCAAGATACATAAAGATAAAACAGTATATTTGGAGGCACAAGAAAAAATAATGATAGAATATAAGCTTGCGGCAATAATGAAAAATATATTGTAAAATATAATAAATAAGTGCGAACACAAACTACCCATTCCAAAATTTTATGGGTAGTTTTAATTGATAATAGTTTCAATGTTTATAATTGCTACATGATGATATTTGTATTTGACTGAATGTGATTGAAAAAATATTCTAGAAATTGTTATATTGTGTATTGAACCAAAGTCAAGTACAAATATCATCATGTAGCAATTACAAACATGAAAACATTGTATATTAACATTTTTATTACAATTATGAAAATATTATTGAAAAAAATAAACAAAACAATTATAATAAAATAGATGAAAGAGAAAGGAAGAAAAAATATGAAAAAAAGAAATATAATTATAATATTAGCAGTAATTGCAGTAATAGCAATATCAGCATGTATCATAGTAAACAAAATTCAAAAAGAAAACAAAAAATATGAAATAGCACAAATAAACGAATACAAATATTTTGTAGTAAAAGAAAACGAAAAATATGGTGTAATAAACACAAATGGAAACATAATAATAGAGGCAAAATATGATGATATAAAAATTCCAAATCCAGAAAAAGCAGTATTCATATGTTATGAAAATGACAAAACAAAAGTCTTAAATGAAAAAGGAGAAGAAATATTTACACAATATGAAGACATACAACCATTAAGACTAAAAAATGTAATAAGTGACTTAATGTATGAAAAAACAACACTAAAATATAGCAAAAATGGAAAATACGGAATTATAGATATAGAAGGAAAAAAGATAACAAATCCAATATATGAAGATATAGATACACTTCAATTTAAAGAAGGGGAACTACTAGTAAAAAAAGACGGAAAATATGGAGTAATCAACATAAAAGGAACAACAATAGTAAAAACGCAATATGATGGAATAGAAAGTGACAGATATTACGAAGAAGAAACAGGATACAAAAAATCAGGATACATAGTAAGCAAAACAACAGATGAAGGATATAGATATGGATATGTAAACATTGAAGGAAAGCAAATAATTGAAAACAAATACAATGATTTATATAGAGTAACAGACATAGACAGCAAAAATATTTATATAATATGTGCAGAAAATGGGAAATATGGCTTAATGAAAGACGGAAAACAAATTATAACTAATGACTACCAATCATTAGTTTACAACGAAAGTAATGATACAATAACAGCATTAAAAGGAAAAAAATATGGAGTATTTTCAATTGAGGGAAAACAAATAGTTCCATTTGAATATAAACAAATAGACACAACAGGAGAATATATATATGCAACATCAAACGATGAAAACGTAAAAATATTTGACACAGATGGAAAAGAAGCAAACATAGACTCTAATCTAGCAATACTAGATGTAGAAAATACAGATTATAAAATTTATATTAACACAGCAGATGGAAAAACAATTTACACAATATATAAAAATGGAAAAGCAATTACAAAAAATGAATACGTATATATAGAATACTTAAACAACAACTATTTCATAGCATGTAATTCAGAAGGAAAACTAGGGGTTATAGATGAAAATGAAAATACAAAAATAGCATTTAATTATAACTCAATACAAAAAATAGAAGGAACAGACCTAGTGCAAACAACACAAAATGATACAAATACAATAGAAATATATTCAAAAGACTTATCTAAAATTACAGAATTAAAAAATGGAAATATTGAAAAACATGCAGATTATATAAAATTATATAATAATGATGAAATTAAATATGTATCAAAAGATGGAAAAGAAATTAAAAATATAGAATTATTTAAAGACAACAAAATATTTGCAAATAAATGGGGAGACAAATGGGGATTTGTTGACAAGAATGGTAACAAAATAGTTGACTACAATTATGACAAAGTAACAGAAGTAAATAAATATGGTTTTGCAGGAATTGAGAAAGATGGACTTTGGGGAGTTGTAGACAGCAATGGAAAAATAATTGTAGAACCACAATATAAATTAAATGATATTGAACCAACATTTATTGGAGAATATTATCAAGTTACATATGGAAATGGAGAAATCTATTATACAAAATAAAGTAGATATAATAATACTAAAAAAGTAGATTATTATATCTACTTTTATTATATTTTAATGTTAATAATTGCTATATAATGATATTTAAAATTGCTTGAATGTGATTGAAACAATATTATAATTTATTAAATATCATTATATAGCAATACTAAAACAAAATATAATATATTGTAACCAAAAGAAGTTTAAAAGCATAGAAAATAGTAAATAATAAAAACAGAATATAAAAGATAAAAAGCACAAAAAAGGAGGCCAATATGAAACTAGGATTAGCATTATCAGGAGGAGGAATAAGAGGAATAGCACATGCAGGAGTTCTAAAAGCATTAGAAGAAAATAACATAAAAATAGATGCAATAGGTGGTACAAGTTCAGGAAGCATAATAGCAACACTATATGCTATGGGATATTCACCATATTATATTTATATATTATTCAAAAAATATGCAAAAGACCTAGTAAACCAAAATTCTATATCAAAAGTAACAAGCATAGGAAATTTTATGGCAAACAAAAAAGGAAACTTTCAAGGATTTTATACAGGTGAAGAAATAGAAAGTGGATTCAATAATATAGCATTAAGAAAAGGAGTAAAAAAAATATCAGACATCAAAATGCCAATAGTTATTCCAACAGTAGACGTACAAGATTCTAAAAAATACATTATAACAAATAAAATACCAGAAAAATCAAGCCCAAATACAGAATATATAAACAATATAGACATAGGAAAAGCGATAAGAGCAAGTAGTAGTTTTCCAGTAGTATTCAGTCCATGTGAATACAATAAACATAGGTTTTTAGATGGTGGAATACTTGATAATTTTCCAACAACAGAAGTGAAAAAACAAGGAGTAGATAAAACAATAACAGTTAATTTTAAAGCAGATGATATAGATGAAAATAGCAATATAATGGACATTGTAATGAGAACAATAGATATTATGGGAAATAAAATATCAGAAGAAAATATTAGTAATAGTGATATGGTTTTGACTATTCAAACTGATAAAACCGGATTACTAGAAACTGAAAAGCTAGATGAATGCTATAAATATGGCTACAGACAAACAATAGAACAAATAGATAAAATAAAAGAGATAATCAAAGGTTAATAAACACAAAATTTTTATTCAAGAATATAATATAAAAAGATTATTGTTTTAATATAAAACAGAAAAGAGGATTTTATGGAAGTTAGATATTTTGATAACAGTGCAACAACAAGAATAAAAGAAGCGGTCCTAACAGAAATGTTTCCATTTTTAAGCAGAGAATATGGGAATCCATCATCACTATATAGCATAGGAAGAAAATCCAAAAGAGCAATAGAAGAAGCAAGAAAAAGAGTAGCATCATTAATAAACTGTAATCCAGAAGAAATATATTTCACAAGCTGTGGATCTGAGAGTGACAATACTGCATTAAAAGGAATAGCATATGCAAACTCAAATAAGGGAAAGCACATCATAACATCAAAAATAGAACATCCAGCAATATTACATAGTTGCCAAAACTTAGAGAAAAAAGGCTTTGAAGTAACATATTTAGATGTAGATAAAGACGGATTTGTAAATTTACAAACATTAGAAAATTCTATAAGACAAGACACAATTTTGATAAGCGTAATGTTTGCAAATAACGAAATAGGAACAATAGAACCAATACAAGAAATAGCAAAAATAGCGCACAAAAATGGAATAATATTTCACACAGATGCAGTTCAGGCATGTGGAAATATTCCAATAGATGTTCAAAAAATGGATATAGATATGTTATCACTATCAGGCCATAAAATATATGCACCAAAGGGAATAGGGGCACTATATGTAAAAAAAGGAATAGAATTTGAAAGATTTATGGATGGAGGACATCAAGAAAAAAACAAAAGATCTGGAACAGAAAATGTTGCAGAAATAGTTGCATTAGGTAAAGCCTGCCAAATTGCAGAAAAAAATATGGAACAATATCAAAATAAATTAAAGCTATTAAGAGATTATTGCCTAGAAAAAATGAAAAAAAGTTTTTCCAACATCCATATAAATGGAACAATGGAAAAACGATTACCAGGAAATATTAATATAAGTTTTGAGGGGCAAGATGCAACAGAATTATTATATAAACTAGATGAGATGGGCATTTGTGCATCAGGCGGTTCAGCTTGTTCATCAGGAGATAATAGCCCATCACATGTTCTAACAGCAATTGGTTTACCAAGTGAATTAGCAAAAGGTGCAATCCGTTTCACATTTGGAGATTTTAACACAAAAGATGATGTAGATTATTTAATTGCAGCAATTGCACACTTAATACCATCAACAGCCGCAGACATAATACCACCAGCGTAACCTGCACCTTCACCGCAAGGATAAATTCCACGGATATTAGAAACCAAATTTCCATCCCTTAAAATTCGTACAGGAGAGGAACTACGAGTTTCCATACCAGTTAAAATACTATCAGGATTTGCAAAACCATGTAATCTATTATCAAAAAACTTAATACCATCCTTCAAAGTTTCTGAAACAAATGAAGGCATAATATCATTCAAATTTGTTAAAGTAACACCAGGTTTATAAGATGGCTCAACAGTACCTATAAAGGTACTTTTTATATTTTTATCAAAATCTTCAAATCTTTGTACAGGTGCAAAATAATTTGAACCACCAAGAATAAAAGCTTTTTCCTCTAAATCTTTTTGAAAATCAACACCAGACAAAGGATTTTTAGCGTCACTAAAATCTTCTGGTGTAACATTAACTAAAACAGCAGAATTTGCATTTTTTCCATTACGTGCAAAATAGCTCATTCCATTTGTTACAATAGTATTTTCTTCACTTGAAGAAGGCATAACAGTTCCACCAGGACACATACAAAATGTGTAACAAGAACGCCCAGAAGGAGCATGATATGCAAGTTTGTAATCTGCAGCAGGTAATTTTAATTTTGTCAAAGTACCATATTGAGCTTTATTTATTTCACTTTGTAAATGTTCAATTCTAACACCAACTGAGAAGTTTTTTGGCTCTAATAAAAGCCCCTTTTCATAAACTCTTTTAAAAGTATCTCTTGAACTATGCCCAATAGCAAGAATAAGAACATTTGCATCAATTTTTTCTGTAGAATTAGTATCTAAATGATGAACAATAACTTTTGAAACTGAATTATTAGTAGTTTCTAAATCTATAAATTTTGTATTAAACAAAAAAGTTCCACCATTTTTAATAATATAATTTCTCATATTTCTAATAATATTTATCAAATTATCAGTCCCAATATGTGGTTTAGTTAAATATAAAATTTGTTTAGGTGCACCAAATTTTACAAATTCATCTAAAACAGTTTTACAATATGGAGAATTTATTCCAGATGTAAGCTTTCCGTCAGAAAAAGTACCAGCACCACCTTCACCAAACTGCACATTAGAATTTGTATTTAATATTCCCGTACAAATAAAATTATCAACAGACTTTTTACGTTCTTCAACTTTTTCGCCCTGTTCTATAACAATTGGTTTGTAACCATATTTAATAAAAGTTAAAGCAGCAAATAAACCACTTGGACCAGCACCAACAATTACAGGTCTAACAGATTTATTTAAGTTTACTTGAAATTGTGGTTGTTCAAATTTTTTTATTAAAGAAATATCCTTGTTTTTTAATAGTTTTTCTTCAGATTTAACACAAATATCAATACAATACGAATAGTGTACATCCTCTTTTTTTCTTGCATCTATTGATTTTTTTGATATATGCCATTGAGTAATACTTGCTTTTGGAATTTTGTATTTTTTAATAGCTGTTTGCAAAACATCTTCATCAGTTATATCTTTATAAATTTTTATATTACTTATTCTTATCATAATTACTCCTAAATAAATATTTTAAAATATTATACTATCTAAATTAAATAAAGTAAAGAAGGTGTGTTAATAAAACACACCTTTTGAAACATATCATAAAAAGACAAATAAAGCAAATTATGTAAATAAACAATAGTATAAAACATTATCATGCAACATACTAATTTGTTCTAATATAACCTTTACACGAATACAATTAAACAAAAGTATTCGTATGGGGGTTTGACTATATGAAAAGTATATCAATAGACGAACGTGCAATAGAACTTGCACAATATATAATAGATTCAAAAGATACAGTAAGAGGGGCAGCCAAAAAATTTGGAATAAGCAAAAGTACAGTACACAAAGATGTATCTGAACGACTTAAAAAAATAAATCCAAGTTTAGCAGTGCAAGTAAGAATAATTTTAGATGAAAATAAAGCCGAAAGACACATAAGAGGAGGAATGGCAACAAAATTAAAATATAGTCATTTAAAAGAATCATAAAACTAAAAAATGTTGGAATAATCAAATTAACTCCAACATTTTTTACAAAATACTTATAATATTATAACAAAACCTCAGCTTTTTTTCTCTTTGTTTCAACTTGTGGAGGAATTAAAGGACTATAAGCCTCACCATCATACACATCAACTTCAACAGTTCTAGTTAAAACATCAGTATAACTATAAGTTACATTTCTATTATTTTCCTCATACCTAACAACAAAAATATTAGGATATGCTTTTTCTATTGTTGCTTCTTTTTCAAAAGTCCTACTTCTACCAAGAGAACCTTTTACAATTATCTTTTGACCCACTTTCTCTAAGATGTCAGTTTTTAGATTTGATATATCTGTTTTACAAATCATGCTATCACCTACTCCCTTAAGATGACTCGATTATAGCATTTTCTGCAAAAATTGTCAAAAAATATATGTTCGTACTAAATACTGATTTTTGCCTATATATAAACAAATATTAGACATATAAAACACAATATTACATTTAGATTACATTTATGTTACATAACTACCATTTTTCCATTAGAACCTATACCACCAATGCCTTTTCTACCATCTCTAATTTCTTTTATAACATCTTCAACTGTAACAAATTTGTAGGTTTCAGTAGTTGCAACCTTCTCAGCAATTATTAAAGGATCTAGAAAATCAATTAAAATTCTAGCAGGAGAAGAAGCAAAATTAGCACCAGCCATCATTATAGCCTCAAAATAACTTTGGCAGGCACCTGCAAAAATAACAGTGTTGGTATTATTTTCTTTATCATATCTTCTAGCTTCTTTAACAGTATTTATAAAATGCTTAGAATTACGATAATTATAAATATCGTTAAAATTCGTCCCCCTTTTAATCATACCATCATGCCCAGTAATAATAAGAATATCTGGTCTATATATTTTAAGTAATTTATATACAACACGTGGTTGTCTATATTCAGGAATATTTTTTACAATAGCATTTAGTCCGAACTTTTTTATAGTAATTATAAGATTTTTGAGAATATCTTTTATCACCATCTAAGTGTAAAATTTTCCCGGTGATAATTTTTTCTCTAAATTTTGATTCATCACTTATAAAGTTAAATCTATATTCATTACTTTTTTCTGTTATTCTAGAATTAAATCTCTTTTCTTCATCATCAAAAAAGTTTTTAATTGTTTTATCATCAAGTAATTCTAAGTCTTCTATATTACTGTCAGCCTCAATTCTTTCAAACAAACCACAAAGTATCGCAATATCTGTATTAGAAGTTTTTACTAATCTTTTTACATAAAATATAATATCTTTTCCATATGATTTTCTTGCTACTATGTCTCCTTTTTTTATTTTTTTCACATTAATCACCTCATATTTTCAGGCTATTATATTTTATGTCGAAAAAAGAAATTTTGTGTTATGATTTAAAGGATCCTGCAACCAGGGTTTGTTAAAGCATTTACATTAGAATTTGTTAACGTATGTAGGAAAACCGGGAAAAATATGAAAACTATAATACTTAGGTATAAAAACAATATAATTACTAAACTGTAACAAAAGGCATGATACAAAAATAACATAATACAAAAATAACTTGCAAAATCTGTAAAATAGTATATAATATATACGAAAGGTGATAAAAGTGGAAACAAAAAATTTAGAAAAATTAGAAGAAAATATAGGATACAAATTCACAAACAAAAAATTATTACAAAATGCATTAACACACACATCATATGCATATGAACATGGGGTGCAAAGCAATGAAAAACTAGAATTTTTAGGAGACAGTATATTAGAATTTGTATCAAGTGAATATATGTATAACAAATACTTAAACTTAAAAGAAGGACAACTAACAAAAGTAAGAGCAACCGTAGTATGTGAAAAAAGCCTATACAAAATAGCAACAGCACATAATTTTGGAGAATTCTTATATTTAGGAAAATCTGAAATAAAATCAGGTGGAAATAAAAGACCAGCAATACTTGCAGACAGTGTAGAAGCAGTAATAGCCGCAATATTTATAGATGGTGGATTAGAACCAGCCAAAAAATTTATTATAAATAATCTAAAACAAGAAATAGAAATTGCAACAAAACATGTTGGAGAAAAAGATTATAAAACCGTATTACAAGAAGAATTACAAAAAAACGGAGATGTAAAGATAGAATATACAATAATAAAAGAATCAGGACCAGATCATAATAAATCATTTGAAGCAGAGGTTGCTTTAAATGGAAAAATTTTAGCTACAGGAAAAGGAAAAAGCAAAAAGGAGGCAGAAATGCAAGCTGCCAAAAAAGCGTTAGAAAACAAAAACTAAAAACTCAAAATTGTAAAAATTAGGGATTTGGTGTGGTGGCCCCATAATCCCGAAAAATTTATAGAAAGAATGGAGAAAGTATGAGTAAAGAGTATGTAATTCCAGTATTTGTACCACATTTAGGATGCCCAAACGATTGTATATTTTGCAACCAAAAATCAATAAGTGGTCAAAAAAAGAACCTAACAAAAGAAGAAGCTAAAAAAACAATAGACTATTTTTTAGAGAACATAAAAGACAAAGATGCAAAAAAAGAAATAGCTTTTTTTGGAGGAAGCTTTACAGGCATAGATGAAAAGCAACAAGAAGAATTACTACAAATAGCATATGAATACATAAAAAATGGACAAGTAGATAGTATACGAATATCAACAAGACCAGATTATATAAATAAAGAGATACTAAAAAGATTAAAAAAATACAAAGTAAAAACAATAGAATTAGGGGTACAATCAGCAAATGACTACATACTAAGTAGAGCAAACAGAGGACATACTTTTAAAGATGTAGTAAAAGCATCAAAATTAATAAGATGGTATGGATTTAATTTAGGACATCAAATGATGGTAGGTTTGCCAGAAAGTAACAGAATAGATGAAATAAATACAGCAAAAGCATTAATCAAGCTAAAACCTAAAATGATAAGAATATATCCAGTACTAGTAATAAAGGGGACAAAGTTAGAAAAAGAATATAATGATGGAATATATGAACCACTTTCAGTTGTTCAAGCAGTAGAAACTTGCAAACAATTAGTAAGAATGTTCAATGATAAAAAAATAGATGTAATAAGAGTAGGACTTCAAAATACAGAAGAAATTTGTGAGCCAGGAAGTAATCAAAGTGAAGTTGTAGCAGGCCCATTTCACCCAGCATTTAGACAATTAGTTGAATCTGGATTATGGTATGATGCAATTGTTGAAAAAATTAAAAAATTAAATGTAAAAGTAAAAGAAGTCGAAGTTACAGTAAATCCAATTGATGCAAATAATGTAATTGGACATAAAAGAGAAAATGTGAAAAAATTACAAGAATTATATGAAGTAGATTTAAAAGTTAAACAAGATGAAAGCATTAAACAAGGAAAATTAAAAGTAGAAATAACAAAAACTTATAATGATTTTCTAGATGAGAACGAAACAATGCAAAATGCAAAGAAAGTAAATAAAACGGTAACAAAAAAATAAATATAAAGCAAAATCAAAAAATGATTATTGCATAAAATCACCTAAAATTACCATAATAGTAATAAAGGTGATTCTTTTATGGAAATAAGTAAAAAAAATATAAAACATTTTATAATAGAAATATTAGAAACAATAGTTGGTGCAATAATTATGGCAATAGCAACTTCATTATTTTTATTACCAAATCAACTATCATCAGGAGGATTTGCCGGAATTGCAACAATTTTATATTATTTTCTAAACATACCAATGGGAACAACAATACTTGCAATAAATGTCCCATTATTCATATTTTCAGCATATAAATTAGGAAAAGGGTTTGTAATAAGATCATTTATAGGAACAGTAACATTTTCATTTGCTATAGATATTTTAGACAAATTAACACCACTAACGCAAGATAGATTTTTAGCATGTATTTATGGGGGAATTATAATAGGTTTAGGAACAGCAATAATCTTAAAAGCAAATTCATCAACAGGTGGCTCAGACTTAATAAGCATGCTTGTGAAACAATATAATGCAGAAATAAGAACAGGAAATGTGATAATAATTGTAGATATAATAATTGTAGGACTAAACATTTTATTCTTTAAAGAGATAGAAATAGGACTATATTCAGCAATTGCAATATATCTAATGGGAAAAATGATAGATATTATTTTTGAAGGAATTTACTTTACAAAACTAGTTATTATTATTTCAGACAGAAATGAAGAAATTGCAGAAGTAATAGGAGAAAAAATAGGAAAAGGAACAACAGGACTTTATGGAAAAGGAATGTATAAAGACGAACAAAAACTAGTACTTTTATGTGCTGCTTCAAGAGGAGACGTTTCAAAAGTAAAACAAACAGCAAAAAAAATAGACCCACAAAGTTTTATTATAATTGCAAACGCAAGAGAAGTAGTAGGTCTAGGTTTTAAATAATATATCTTATAATTCCTCTCCATCAAATTCTTCTAAAGGCTCATTATTCTTATCAGCATTTTGAAGATTTAGTTGATAAAAATTATCAATTAAAGAATTTATAATCTTCTTTGAAAATTGTATTTTTGAATCATCATTATATATTCCTAAATGTTTTGCTTGTACTTTAAAATAATTTACAGCAGAAGATAAAGAAACATCTAATAATTTTAAGGCATTAGGTGAAATAAAATAATCTGTTGTATCTTTTATTTCTGATTTTTTTTCTTCACATATTCTATTTAAATCAGAATAAATGTGGTCATAGTCTAAAGTACTAGGACAATTTTCAATTGCTCCAAACAATGCAATATTATTTGGATTAGAATTTACTTTATTTAAAATTTCATTTACCTTTTCAGGGGTTAAAATATTATTATAATCATTTTTTACAATTATTTCAAAAGTTCCTCCACCTGAATGGATAGGAAAAGCCCTAATATTACTTTCTTTTGGAATAACTTCATTTAAATTGCTAATTAAGCTGTCAAAAGTAGACTTGATTTTTAAGTCTGTACTAGAATGAGATGATATTGAATTCAATATTTTTATTCCTAAAGATTCAGTTAAAATAACTTTAAAAGGAGCCTCTTCCTCTGCAAAACGAGGAAGTATATAGTGGTCTCTATATACATTATTATGCGCACCTGTAATAGAATCTGTAGATAATATATCTCTGATATTGTTTAAATCAGGAATAGAAATAGAATCTAATTCATCATAATCAATTTCTTTATTAGTTATTAAATTATAGACTTTAGATGCAACATCAGGAGCTATTTTGTCGTTATCACCATGAATAAATTTTTCATCAGTATTATTTAATACAATATCATCAGTATCTAACAAATGAGTTATTGTATTTATAACAGGATAAGATAAAGTTTTTAAATCATCCTGATTGAAAACACGTTTTGATGAAAAACGAAAATTTTTAATATATGAACTAATTGTAGAATTAATAAAAATATCCAATTTCCTATTATATTCATTTATATCTTTAACATTTTCATTAATATCTAAAAGAAAATGTTTTTTTAAATTAACCTTATTTTCAACATAAGCATACATATCATGTATATTGTCAAATTCTGATGAATCACAAGCACCAAAAGTGATATCAAGTCCATGTACTTTTTCATTAGAAGAAAGAGCTTCATGTATTTGTTTAGTAAGTACCCTTGTATCTTTTGTAGATAAGCCAGGAAGAATAAAACAAAATTCATCTCCACCTAATTTTGCAGAAGTAACATTTTTAGGTAAATAATTCAATATAGATTTTAATAGTTCTTCAATAGCAATATTAGCATTATTAAATCCTATTTTATCATTTAATTTTCTTAAACCATCAATATCACCATACAATAATGCGTAATTATCAACATTTTTACAAGAACTTAAGAATAAATCGTAGAAAAATGTGTTAGATAAAATACCTAGGTCTGGATAATCAGGCATAGAAAAGTTTCTTATATAATTAAGTAAATTTAGTTTTGTTGCCAATTTAGCATTCATTTCTTAAACTCCTAACATATTATAATATATTCTAATATAGCACTAAATAGAACTAATATCAAGAGAAAATATTGAATAATTACAATAAAAATGATAAAATAGTTTTGGTGAGAATAGTGAAAAAACAGAAATGTATAATAGAAAATCAAAATTCATTTGAGTTAAAAGACATATTTGAATGTGGACAATGCTTCAGATGGAATGAACAAGAAGATGGCAGTTACACAGGTATCATAAAAGATGGAATAATAAACGTAAAAAAGGAAAATGAAGATATAATATTTACAGGAATTTGCGATAGAGATATACAAGAAATTGTTTATGAATATTTCGATTTAAATAGAGATTATGAACAAATAAAAAAACAACTATCAAATGTAGATGAATACTTAAAAACAAGTGTTGAATACGGAAAAGGAATAAGAATACTAAATCAAGATTTGTGGGAAACAATAATTTCTTTTATAATATCAGCAAACAACAATATCCCAAGAATAAAAGGAATAATAGAAAGACTATCAAAAAAATACGGAAATGAAATAGAATGGAAAGGACAAAAATATTACACATTTCCAAGTTGTGAACAATTAAAAGACGTAACAGTTCAAGATTACAGAAATCTAGGACTAGGATTTAGAGATATCCGATTATATGAAACAACACTAATGATATTAAATAAAGAAGTAGATTTAGAAAAATTAAGAAACAATCCAAATACTCAAGAAGTTAGAAACGAATTATTAAAGCTTTCAGGAGTAGGTCCAAAAGTTGCAGACTGTATATTATTGTTTTCAGATTTAAAGAGATTTGATGTATTTCCAATAGATGTATGGGTAAGAAGAGTTATGAATGATTTATACATAAAAGAAGTAGATGAAACAAAAGTAAGTAAAACAAAAATAGAAAAATTGGCAGAAGAAAAATTTGGAAACTTAAAAGGACTTGCACAACAATATTTATTTTATTGGAGAAGAGAAAACTAACGGGATTTTGTGTGGTGGCCCATTAATCCCAAAAAGGAGAAAATATGAGTTTACGTATAATATATGGAAAATCAGGAAGTGGAAAAAGTAAATTTTGTTTTGACGAAATATCAAAACTAATAAACAAAGAAAAGAAAATATATATAATAACTCCAGAACAATTTTCATTTACAGCAGAAAAAAAGTTGATGGATTCAATTAATACAAGAGCAGTAATAAATGCAGAAGTAATAACAATTTCAAGAATGGCACATAGAGTTTTGCAAGAACTAGGTGGAAGCACAAAAACACAGTTAACAAAATGTGGAAAGTCTATGCTTATTTATTCAATACTAAATGAAAATAAAAGCAATTTGAAGTTTTTAAGTAAATCTGATGAAAATATTGATTTATCAATGACTGCAATTACAGAATTTAAAAAACACGGTGTATTACCACAAGACTTAAAACAAGAAATAGAAAATACAGATGACAAATATCTAAAAACAAAATTAAATGATATGTTTCTAATTTACAGTAATTTTGAACAAAAACTGCAAGGCGAATATATTGAAGACACAGACTTATTAACCATATTAAGTAATATTATTGAAGATTCTGATATTGTTAGAGATAGCTTAATTTATATAGACGAATTTTCTGGTTTTACATATCAAGAATATGAAGTTTTAAAAAAATTTATAAAATTAGCAAAACAAGTAACAATAACTGTATGCACAGATAGCTTAGAGCCAAGCCTAAAACCAGATACAGATATTTTTTATCCAAATAAAGTTACAGTTTCTAAGATAATGAATTTAGTAAAAGAAGAAAATTTAAAATTAGAAAAGCCTGTTTATTTAGATGAAACACCTCGTTTTAAAACAGAAGAATTAAAATATTTAGAAAAAAATATTTTTAATAACAGAGCAAAAAAATATGATAAAAAAGTAGAAAATATCAAATTATTTTTAGCTAAAAATCAATATTCAGAAATTGAAAATGTTGCAAAACAAATAACAAAATTAGTAAAAAATCAAGAACTAAAATATAGAGATATTTCAGTAATTACAAGAAATATTGATACATATTCAAGTTTAATAAGGAGTATTTTTGCACAATATGATATTCCTGTTTTTATAGATGAAAAAAGAGATTTAAACCAAAATATAATTGTTCAATATTTACTTTCAATATTCGAAATATTCAGTAATAATTTTTCAAAAGAAGCGGTTTTTAATTATTTAAAAATAGGATTTTCAGATTTAGAAAATGACGATATTTTTAAATTAGAAAATTACTGTACAAAATGGGGAATAAAGCACAATAAGTGGAAAAACGATTTTACATATGGCATAAATGATGAAAACAAAGAAGAAATAGAATATCTAAACAAATTAAGAAAACAAATAATAGAGCCATTATTAAAGTTAAAAAATAAATTTGGAACAGTAAAAGAAACAAGCAAAGCAGTATATGAATTTATGCAAGAACAGCAAATAGAAGAGAAAATCAACACAAAAATAAATGAATTACAAGAAATAGGACAAATTGATTTAGCAAATGAATATATAGCAAGCTACAAAATAATTTTAGATATATTTGATGAAATGGTTTTAATATTTGGAGACGAAAAATTAAGTATTACCAAATATATGCAAATACTAAAAACAGGCCTAAAAAATAGTGAACTAGGAAAAATACCAGGAACACAAGACCAAGTAATTGTAGGTGATGTAGAAAGGTCAAGAAGTCACAAAGTAGATACAATTTTTATAATAGGATTAAATGATGGAAGCTTTCCAAGTATTAATAGGGCAGAAGGTTTTTTCGGAGACAAGGACAGAGAAATTTTAAAACAAGATGGAATAGAACTTGCAAACGGAACAATAGAAAATTTATATGAAGAAAACTTCAATATATATAAAGCATTTACAACAGCAGAAAAGCAACTATATTTATCATATGCATCATCAGAAACAGAAGGAAAATCATTAAGGCCATCAATGATGATAAACAAAATAAAAAAATTATTTCCAGAATTAAAAGAAGAAAGTGATATAATCAACAAAAACTACGAAATAACAAACAAAAACATGACATATCAAGAACTTTTAGAAAACATAGCAGAACTAAAAAATGGAAACAAGATAGATGATATATGGTACACAATTTATGAATACTATAAAAACCAAAATGAGTGGTATTCAAAGGTACAACAGGATTTACAAGGAATAGACTACACAAACATTCCAGAAAATATAAATAAAGAAACAATACAAAAATTATATGGAAACACATTAAATGCAAGTGTATCAAAATTAGAAAAATTTGCACAATGTCCATTTTCATATTATTTACAATATGGCTTAAGACTAAAAGAAAAAGAAGAATTAAAAATTCAAAGCTTTGACACAGGTTCATTTATGCATGAAACAATAGACGAATTTTTCAAAAAAGTAAAAAATGAAAATATCAGCTTGCCAGAACTGGTAACAGATGAAGAAAAAATACAAAGTCTAGTAGATACAGTAGTTGAAGAAAAACTAGACATGGGCAAAAAATACACATTTGTAGCAACACCAAAATACAAAGTTTTAGTAAAAAGACTAAAAAGAATAGTTGCAAAAGCACTAAAATATATAATTGAAGGACTTGTGTATAGTGAATTTAATATAGAAGGAACAGAAATTGAATTCGATAAAAAAGGAAAATACAAACCAATTTTAATACAATTAGATGATGGTAAAAAAGTTGAAATTACAGGAAAAATTGACAGAATAGACACAGCGAATTCAGAAGACGGAAAATACCTAAGGATTATAGATTACAAATCATCAGCAAAAAATATAGACTTAAATGAAGTATATGCAGGATTACAAATTCAGTTATTAACATATATGGATGCAGTGTGCAAAGAAGAAGACTTAATGCCAGCAGGAGTTTTATATTTCAGTTTGTTAGAACAAATGATAAAAGCAGACAAAAAAATAACAGAAGAACAAATTGAAGAAGAACTTAAAAAAAACTTCAAAATGAAAGGCTTAATATTAGCAGATGTAAAAGTAATAAAAATGCACGACAAAAATTTAGAATCAGGCACATCAAAATTAATACCAGCAACATTAACAAAGTCAGGGGATATATCAGCATCAAAAACAAATGGTGTTAATAAAGAAGAATTTGAAATTTTACAAAATTACATTTATAGAACGATTAAGCAAATAGCAAAAGAAATATTAACAGGAAATATAAATATAAAACCATATAATGAAAAAGGAAAAAAGCCTTGCGATTACTGCTCATATAAAGCTATATGTGGTTTTGATACAAGAATTTGTGGGAATAATTATAATTATATAGACAAAAAGTCAAAAGATGATATAATTAGGAAAATGAAGGCAAGTGAAAAATAATTACAATTATAAAATACGTAAAAATTTATAAAGAATTTTTAATATTAAAAGGAGAGAATTTTGAAAGATTTAAGTAATAAAAATGTTGTACACATAAACAAAAATGGAGTACAGTACTTACAATTTAAAAAATTACTAGAATATAAAGACATAATAACACATGCATATTCAGTAGGAACAGATGTTAATTTTAGAACAGCAAGAGTAAATAAACAGGAATTGCCAGAACAAGAATTTAACAAAGCAATGCAAGATTACAAAAATTTATGCAATGCAATAAATGCAGACTATAAAAATGTAGTTAAAACAAATCAAGAACATACAGACAATATTGCAATTGCAAATAACAAAATAAATAAAGACTTTCCAGATGTAAACTTAGAAGAATACAATAAAACAGATGGAATTATAACTCAAAAATCAAATTTAGTATTGTCAACTACAAATGCAGACTGTATATTACTATTATTCTTTGATCCAATAACAAAAACAATAGCAAATGTACATTCTGGATGGAAGGGCACATTGCAAAGAATTTCAGTAAAAACAGTAGAGAAAATGATAAATCAATTACATTGTAAGCCAGAAAATATTATATGTTGCATTTGTCCAAGCATTAGAAAATGTCACTTTGAAGTAGATAAAGATGTTAAAGAATTATTTGAAAGTGAATTTAGAGAGTTGAATATAAACGAAAATACTGATATAATGGAAAAGCAAAAAGATAAGGAAAAATGGAACATAGATACAGTTTTAATTAACAAAATTATATTGGAACGAGCAGGACTAAAAAAAGAAAATATTATTGATAGTGGAATTTGCAGTGTTTGTAATAAAGAACAGATTCATTCTTTTAGAGTAGAAAAAAAAGGATATGGATTAAATACTGCATTAATTTCGCTAAAATGAGACAAAAGGGACGGACTAATTTTGTCTTACAAGAAAGGTAGAATAAGGTAGAATATGGAAGCAAAAGAAGAAAAACAAAGAATGAGAAAAATAAATATGAAACTATTTCCAATACACAAAATGTTATCATGGGATTTACTATTTTATTATACAATAAACTTTTTATTTTTAACCCAAGTAAAAAACATGAATGCATCAGATGTAGTATTAACAGATAGTTTTTATGCATTATTTGTTATGGTTTTACAAATACCAATAAATGTAATAATAGCATTTTTAGGAAAAAAGAAGAGTATAGTATTAGGAAATATTTCGCTTGTAATATATATAACTATAATAATTTTTAGTAGAAATATATATGATTTAATTTTAGCAAGTTTTATATCAGCAATAGGATTTGCACTAAAAGATACAGTACAAACTGCATTATTAAAAGAATCTATACCACCATCAAAATACAAAAATAAAATCTTTTCAAAGTTAAATTCAAAAGGTGCAACAGGTTATTATATAATAAATATGATTTCAAAAATTATAGCAGGATACTTATTTACTATAAATGGATATTTACCAATGATATGCTCATTAATAGTTTTAATAATTTCAACAATAATATCTATGGGATTTATAGAACCTAACAAAAAGACAAATACAAGCTTCAAAAAGACAATGCAGATGGATGAAATTAAAGACATAAAAGCAGGATTTAAATTTATTTTAAAATCAGAAAGATTAAAAGCACTAATATTATCAGGAGCATTTATTTGCACATTGTTAACCATATTAGGAAATTATGAAGTTAACCTTTTTAATGATATAAACTTATCAGCCGTAATAATAGGTTATGCAGCTGCAATAAATAGTCTTGTAAGCGCAATTGCGTCCAAAAAAGAAAATGAATTTAATAAAATTTTTAAAAATAAATCACTTACAGTATTATCATTAACATTATCAATAAGTGGATTAATTGCAGGAATTTGCGGAATATCAATTATAAGAGAAAATATAGTAGGTGCTATAATAATATTAAGTGCTTATATTGTATCTGGTTTTGTAACTGGAATGTATTATACAATAATAGATAGATATTTAATGAATTTTGCAAATAAAGAGATAGACACGCAAATAACTGCTGTATACAATTTATTTAGAAATGCAACTAGAATGCTATTTGGATTTTTAGCTTCATTCATATTAGGGATTACAACGTCTGCAAATGCACTAATAATAGTAGGAATAATATTTACAATAATATTCATTGCAATTGGTCAATATATGAAAACAAGACTTGGATTAAAACCAGAGGAATATTCAAAAGAAGAAAGAAAATATGATGAGCTAAAGGAAATCGAAAAATTATAAAATTAAAAGAGATTTAATAAAAACAAGAGAATTAATATATTAAGGATAAAAAATTAAGGAGAATTTGAACATGAATCTATCTAAAATAATGCCACCAAAATTAAAAATTGGAGACACAATAGGAGTAGTAGCACCATCAAGTCCAATAATTGGAGACAATATAGAAGAATTAAACAAAGCAAAGGGAATTGTAGAGAAAAGCGGATTTAAAGTAAAATATTCAAAAAATTTATTTTCAAACACAAATGGATATAGCGCTACTGCAAAAGAAAAAGCAGAAGATATAAACGCAATGTTTGCAGACAAAGAAGTAAAAATGATATGGTGTGCAAAAGGTGGAAACAACAGTAATAGTACATTTGAATATTTAGACTATGAACTAATAAAGAAAAATCCTAAAATAATATGTGGATATAGTGATATAACATCACTTACAAATATAATCACAGAAAAAACAGGACTAATAACATTTAGTGGAACGAACTTTAAAACAATAGCAACAGACGAAACAGATTTTAGTTACAAAGAAGCATTAAATAGATTTGTAGATGGAAGTTTAAAATTTGGACCAGAAAATGAAGAATATATAACAATTCAAGACGGAACAGCAGAAGGAGAACTCATAGGAGGAAACCTTTCATTAATACGAGGAATGGTAGTTGGTAAATATTCAATAGATTTTACAGATAAAATTTTATTTTTAGAAGAGTTAGGTTTTGAAACAGACCCAGCAGCAACAAGTAACAACTTATATTATATGAAACAAAATGGAGTATTTGAAAAAATAAAAGGACTATGGATTGGAAACTACGAACATGAAAGTGGAATAACACTAGAAAAAATAATAATGGATGTTTTAGATGGTAAATATAAATTTCCAATTATTAAATCAAATAACTTTGGACATATAGAAAGAAAAACAGTTATTCCAATAGGTACAAAAGCAGAAATAGATACAGAAGAAGATGTGAAAATAAGATTAATAGAAAATTGTGTCCAAAAGGGACGGTTCTTTTTGGACAGTATAGGAGCAAAAGGAGTAAAAATGTTTGAAACATGGGAAGAACTAGAAAAATCAATAATTAATTGTAATAAATGTAAATTATGCAAAACAAGACAAAATATAGTATTTGGAGTAGGTAACAAAAATGCAGATATAATGTTTATAGGGGAAGGACCAGGAGCAGACGAGGATAGACTTGGAGAACCTTTTGTGGGAAGAGCAGGAAAACTTATGAATATGGCTTTTGGAATTGTAGGAATAAAAAGAGAGGAAGTATATATAGCAAATATTGTAAAATGTAGACCTCCTGCAAATAGGAATCCAGAAGATGATGAAGCAAATGCTTGCTTAAATTATTTAAGAAATCAGGCTATGCTAGTAAAACCGAAAATAATTGTTTTGTTAGGAAGTGTAGCTTTAAAAAATATTTTAGGGAAAGAATATGGTATTACTGCCTCAAGAGGTAAGTGGGTTGAGAAAAAAGGCATAATGTATATGCCAACCTGGCATCCAGCAGCTCTTTTAAGAGATGAAACTAAAAAGGTAGATTTTATTAACGATTTGAATTTAGTTATAGAAAATAAATTATAAAAGGTAGTCAGTTTCATTGACTACCTTAAAATTTTATAATAAAATAAATAACAAGGACGAAACACAAAATAAAAGCATTAATAACAATAAAAAGATAAAATAACACACTCAAAACGTCCAAAACAAAAACAAGGAAGAAAAAAATATGGAAGAAATAAAAGAAAAAGCAAATTATTGTTTAAACTGCAAAATAAAACCATGCTCACTAAAGGGATGTCCGCTAGAAAACAACATACCAGACTTCATAAAAGCAGTAAAAGAAGAAAACTACAAACAAGCATATAAAATACTATCAAAAACAACAGTACTACCAGGAATATGTGGAAAAATATGTCCACACATGAAACAATGTCAAGGAAGCTGTGTAAGAGGAATAAAAGGAAATCCAGTGAGTATAGGAGACATAGAAAACTTTATATTTGAACAAGCAGTAAAAGAAGGATATAGTCTAAAAGAATCTATGGAAACAAGCGATAATGAAAATCTAAAAAATAAAAAAGTAGCAATCATAGGAGGCGGACCAGCTGGATTAACATGTGCGGCTTTTTTAGCTAAAGATGGAGTAAATGTAACAATATACGAAAAATACAATTACTTAGGAGGATTATTAGTACATGGAATTCCGGAATTTAGATTACCAAAAACACGAGTACAAGAAACAGTAAATAGAATTTTAGATTTAGTAATCAAAGTAGAATACAACCAAGAATTAGGGAAAAATCTAGATTTATCAAAACTAGAACAGCAATATGATGCAATATTTTTAAGTATTGGAGCAAACAAATCAGCACAGATGGGAGTAAAAGGCGAAAAACTAGAAGGGGTATATGGCGGAAACGAACTATTAGAATATAAAAAACATCCAAATTACGAAGGAAAAACAGTTGCAATAATTGGCGGAGGAAATGTTGCAATGGACTGCTCAAGAACAATAAAAAAATTACGGAGCAAAACAAGTAAATGTCATATATAGAAGAGCAGAAGAACAAATGCCTGCAGAGCAAAAAGAAATAGAAGATGCAAAAAAAGAAGGAATAAATTTTTTATTTCAAAATAATATTGTAGAAATAAAAGGAAACAACCAAGTAGAAAAATTGGAACTTATAAAAACAGAATTAGTACAAAAAGAAGGAGAGACAAGACTAGTACCTATAAACATTGAAGGAAGTAATTATGAAATTGATACAGACTATGTAGTAATGGCCCTTGGAAGCAATGTATCAGAAGAAGTACTAGAACTTGGATTAACATTAAATAAGTGGGGAAACGTCATAATTAACGAAAAATATCAAACATCAAATCCAAAAATATTTGCTGGAGGAGACTTAGCAGGATGCAAAGGCACAGTGGCTTGGGCTGCACGATCAGGAAGAAATGCAGCAGACTCTATAAAAGAATTTTTAAAATAAAATCTAAAAGAACAAAAGCGGACATTAATAACATTAGCACTTATTAATATCCGCTTTTGTTCATGCACGAAATTTGCTTTATGCAAATTTCTGTGCAAATTATTTATTAAAATCATTTTCATTTTCAAAATCTTTATTTTTTAAGCTGTTATGAATAAACAAGCTCTTTATATATCTAAGAAATGCCATAATTCTAGAAGTTTTCTTCTTTACAAGATACATAGAAGCAGAAGGCACACTAGCATTATTTTCTAATAAATTATATTTATCTTCTAAATCCATCATTTTATCAACATAATAATCATTAAAGAAAGTATATCCATCTGTAGCACCTAAATAATCTTTAAAATTATATAATTTCCTTCTATAATTCTCTACACTTTCTAAATCATTAATTGCCAAAAATGCTTTGTCAAAATAACTAGTAGTAATAAGGTTTTGAGTTCTAATAAATGTTGAAGTAATCTGTTTTTTTAATAAATCAATTTTTTTAATCATGTTATCAACTTTTTTATTTCTATCATCAATTTGGACAATTTTATTATTTATTTTAATAATTTCTTCTTCAGCCATCAAAATTTTATCAATATTATCTTGGATTGCCATAAATGATTTATAATTTGTAAGTTCAATAAATTTATCTTTAAAATTATTATTGCTATTAATTGTACTATCAAAAAGAACATCTTCACCAACAATATAAGCTAATTGGTTAACAAGACAACATTCTAAAGGATAGTAAGAAGGACTATTAGTTTCAAAAGAAATATTAAAATATTTTACATATTCTTTAGGAATAGCTAAAACTTTAGAAGCCATAAGCTGAACAGCAGCTTCATTTAAACCTAAACCATATATTTTAAATTCAGTATAATCACATAATCCCATTCTTAATAAATAATTTCTTTTATCTTTAATTTCTTGAATATAATGTATACATTCATGTATTGCAAATTCTTCTAAATCATCAGCAGCAATATGGTCATTAAAATAAATAGATGTATTTTTATAAAAGTAATTTGCTTCTGCCATACCTTCAGGCATTTTTGCAATATACATATCTAATCTGGACAATTTTATAAATAAATCATTTTGATTAAGGCCAAAATCAGGAAATGTTTCACATAATCTAGTAGCTACATTTTTAGCTATGGTATTAACTCTTAATGTATCTAATTTTTTTATTACTACAATTCCGTCTTTTTTTAAATCTGATTCTACACTCATAAATTTCTCCTTAAAATTTCACTAAATACATTATACAATAAAAAATGTGAAGTAATGTTACAGAAATGTTAAAAAAGTATTAAGTTTATGTTACAAGCATTTGTCAAATTTTGTCGAAATATTTTTGTTGACAAATTTTGATATATGATGTTATAATAATTTCACAAACAAAAATAAAGAGGTATAATTTTACATTTTATTACATCGCTTTTTTTTGGAGTATTTTATGAAGGGAGGTAAAAAAATATGGCAGATAATGAAATAAAAGAAATGATATTGGATTTAAAAAAAGGGCAAGAAGAAAGAGATAAATTATTAGTGGACTTAAAAAAAGGTCAAGAAAAATTATTCAAAGGTCAAGAAAAATTATCTAAAGACCTAGACAATTTAAGTTTATCAGTCGCAAGAATTGAAGCAGATCATGGAGGAAAACTTGATATCTTATTAGATGTAGTCACAGGACATACAGAAAAATTTACTTCAGTAAACGAAAGAGTAGAAAAATGCGAAAAAAGATTAGACAACCAAGATGATAAAATCTACGTTTTAAATTCAGTAGTTCATGCGTATTAATTTCAAAGAAATACCCTATTGAACTTCAAAAATTCAATAGGGTAAAAATATTTATATTCAAATATTAATTTAGTATATGTCAAAAACTATTTTACAACAACATTATAAATTTTATTTTTAACATAAATCTCTTTAACAATAGTCTTACCATCCAATTTAGAATCAATAGCATTATGAACTTTTTCTTTAACAGAAGACTCATCCTCATCAACAGAAATAGTAATAGTAGCTTTTAATTTACCATTAAATTGAATAGGTAAAGTGATTTCATCATCAACAGTTTTATCTTCATCATATTCTGGCCAAGAGTATGTAGAAACATCAGCATCAAAGCCAGCTATTTTATTAAGCTCTTCTGTAATATGTGGAGCAAATGGGTTTAACAAAGTTAAAAATGTTTTAAATTCAGCTTTATTAATTTTACCTAATTTATAGAATTCATTAACCATTGTCATAAAAGTAGATACAGAAGTATTAAATTTCATATCTTCAATATCTTGTGAAACCTTTTTAATAGCTTTATGCATCATTTTCTCAGCTTCTTTAGAATAAGTGTCTCCATCAACTAACATATTTTGCATGTTCCAAACTCTATCTAAAAATTTACCACATCCACGGATACTATCCATAGACCATGCAGCAACTTGATCAAAAGGTCCCATAAACATTTCATAAACTCTAAAAGTATCAGCTCCAAATTCATTTACAATATCATCTGGATTAATAACATTACCTTTAGACTTAGACATTTTCTCACCATTTGTTCCTAAAATCATACCATGAGAAGTACGTTTTTGATAAGGTTCTTTTGTTGGAACAACACCAATATCATATAAAAATTTATGCCAAAATCTTGAATATAATAAGTGTAAAGTAGTATGTTCCATACCACCATTGTACCAATCAACAGGAGACCAATATTCTAAGGCTTCTTTTGATGCAAGCTCTTTATCATTATGAGGGTCCATATATCTTAAGAAGTACCAAGAAGAACCAGCCCATTGAGGCATTGTATCTGTCTCTCTTTTTGCAGGTTTACCACAATGAGGACAAGTTGTATTAATCCAATCAGTTTGCTTTGCTAAAGGAGATTCACCATTTTCCCCTGGTGTAAATTCTTCAACTTCTGGTAATCTTAAAGGTAAATCTTTTTCATCAAGTGGAACCCAACCACAATCTTCGCAGTAAACCATTGGAATTGGTTCACCCCAATATCTTTGACGAGAAAATACCCAGTCACGTAATTTATAGTTAACTTTTTTAGTACCAATATGATTGTCTTCTAAATATTTAATTACAGTCTTTTTAGCTTCAGATACTTCTAATCCATTTAAGAAATCAGAATTAATAAGTTTACCTGTTGCAACATCTGTAAAAGCTTCTTTAGATAAATCAACATTTTTACCATCAACAACCTGAACAATTGGTAAATTAAATTTTTTAGCAAATTCATAATCACGAGTATCATGAGCAGGAACAGCCATTATTGCACCAGTACCATAAGTAATTAAAACATAATCAGAAATCCAAATAGGAATTTCTTTATTAGTTAATGGATTTATAGCTGTAATACCTTTAATTTCAACACCAGTTTTTTCTTTATTCAATTCAGAACGTTCAAAAGCAGATTTTAAACTTGCTTGTTTTTGATATTCCTTAACTTCATCTAAATTTTCAATTCTATCTTCTAATTCTTTTAAAATTGGATGTTCTGGTGAAATAACCATATAAGTTGCACCAAATAGAGTATCAGGTCTTGTAGTATAAACAGTCAAATTTTTATCCATATTAGCAATTTTAAAATTAACTTCAGCACCTTCTGATCTACCAATCCAATTTTTTTGTTGAACCTTAATTTTCTCTAAGAAGTCAACATCATCTAAATCATCAATTAATTTTTGTGCATAAGCAGTAATTTTAAGCATCCATTCAGATTTTTCCTTTTGAACAACTGGACTACCACATCTTTCGCAAACACCATTTACAACCTCTTCATTTGCTAAACCAACTTTACAACCAGTACAGAAGTTAATAGGCATTGTAGTTTTATATGCTAAACCATGTTTATATAATTGGATAAAAATCCATTGAGTCCATTTATAATATTCAGGATCTGTTGTATCTATTTTTCTAGACCAATCAAAAGAAAAACCTAAAGATTTTAATTGCTCTGTAAAATGAGCTATATTTTGAGCAGTTGTTATTTTAGGATGAACATTTGTCTTAATTGCATAATTCTCAGCAGGAAGACCAAATGCATCAAAACCTATTGGAAATAAAACATTATATCCTTGTAATCTTCTTTTTCTAGCTATTATGTCTAATGCTGTGTAACTACGTGGATGTCCAACGTGTAGACCTTGTCCTGATGGATATGGAAATTCTATAAGTCCATACCATTTTTTCATTGTGTAATCATCTTTAGCATTAAATGTTCCTTCTTTGTCCCATTTATCTTGCCATTTTTTTTCTATTTCTTTAAAATTATAAGCCATATTTTTGCTCCTTTCGTTTTTATAAACGTTATATTTATTGATATTTGCTATTATATAACAAAAACGTTTAGGTTTCAAGGGATTTTGGGCAAAACTATTATCAAGTAACATGAATTTTTATAAAAATCAAAATCAAATTTACAAATAAAATAGAATGTGATAAAATACCAAACAGGTGATAACAATGAAGATAAATATAGAAGAAGCAAAAGAAGAATTTATAAAATACACAGAAAACTTCAACACAAAAGACAAAAACGTAAAAAGAAAACAACAACACTCAATAAGAGTAATGAAAATAGCTGAACAAATAGCAACAAATTTAAAACTAAGCGAAGAACAAATTCAACTAGCAACACTAATAGGACTATTGCACGATATTGGAAGATTTAAACAATATACAGATATAGGATTAGGCAACAATTTAGAAGGATTTGACCATGGAGATTATGGAACAAAATTACTATTTAAAGAAGGACTAATAAGAAAATTTATAGAAACAAATAAATATGATGAAATAATAAAAAAATCAATAAAAAACCACAATAAATTTTCTATAGAAGCAGGATTAACACAAGAGGAATTATTATTTGCAAAATTAATAAGAGATGCAGACAAAATAGACATTCTATATGAATCAATAGATATTTATTATAAAAACAATGAAGAAGAAGTAAACAAATCAGTACTATCAGAAAAAATATATAATGAATTTACAAAGAAGGCTACAATAAAAAAAGGAAAAAATGTTAGATTAAAATTTATAGATGACATCACATGTGTAATAGCGTTTATTTATGACATAAATTATAAGACAAGCTTTGAAATTATAAAAGAAAAAGATTATATAAATAAAATAATAGATAGATACAATTTTAAAGACCAGTCAACAAAAATAAAAGTAGATGAAATAAAAAAAATAGCAAATGAATATATAAAAGAGAAAATAATGGAGGAAAAATAAAAATGAAAATAGATATAGAAAAAGCAAAACAAGCATTTAAAGAATATGTAAAAAATTATGACCCAGAAGATAAAAAAGTAAAATTAAAAATTGAACACATAGAAAGAGTATCACAATTAGCCAAACAGATGGCAGAAAAACTAAAATTAGATGAAGAAGATATAAAACTTGCAGAATTAATAGGACTATTACATGATATAGGAAGATTTGAACAAATTAGAATTTATCATACATTTACAGACAAAAAAAGCATAAATCATGGTGAATATGGAGCAAAAGTATTATTTGAAGATGGGTTAATTAGAAAGTTCATAGAAACAGATGAATTTGACGAAATAATAAAACTAGCAATTATAAATCATAACAGAGATAACATAGAAGACGGACTAACAGAAAGACAACTTTTACATGCAAAATTAATAAGAGATGCAGATAAAACAGATATATTCTATTTATTAATAATAGGAGAAGAAAAAACAATTTGGGAAACAGACAACATGAATAATGAAATAGTAACAAATGAAATATACAGAGAATTTATAGAAAATAAACATATAAATTATAAAAATATAGAAACAAGTGGAGACATACTAGTAGCACATTTTGCGTATATATATGACTTATACTTTAAACCAACACTAAGAATATTTAAAGATAAAAGATATATAGACCAATTATATAACAGATTTAATTTCACAAACAAAGATACAGCCGAAAAATTTAAAGTTATACATGAAAAAGCAAAACAATATATAGAAGAAAAAGGATGATAAAATGAGCAAAAAATTATTGATAACAGAAAAGCCATCAGTAGCAATGGAATTTGCAAAGGCATTGAAAATAACGGCTCCCAGAAAAAATGGATATATAGAATCAGAGGAATGGATAATAACATGGTGTGTAGGACATTTAGTAACAATGAGTTATCCAGATAAATATGATGAAAAATTAAAGTTTTGGAGATTAGATACATTGCCATTTATACCAAAGGAATGGAAATATGAAGTAATATCAAATGTTCAAAATCAATTTAATATAGTCCAAAGTTTAATGCAAAGAGAAGACATAGAAGAAATATACAATGCAGGAGACTCTGGAAGAGAAGGAGAATATATCCAAAGACTTGTATTAATGATGGCACATCCAAATCCAAAAGCAAAAGTAAAAAGAGTCTGGATAGATTCACAAACAGAAGAAGAAATATTAAGAGGAATAAGAGAAGCAAAAGACTCATCAGAATATGATAGTTTATCAGACAGTGCATATTTAAGAGCAAAAGAAGATTACTTAATAGGAATAAATTTTTCAAGGCTATTATCAATAACACAAGGAAGAACACTGGCAAATAAAATAAATGAAGAAAAGGCATCAATTTCAGTTGGACGTGTTATGACATGTGTTTTAGGAATGATAGTTTCAAGAGAAAGAGAAATTAGAAACTTTGTCAAAACAAAATATTACAAAATAGTAGGAGAATTTGGAGACGAAAATTCAGCATTCAAAGCAGAATGGAAAGTAAATGAAAAATCAAAATTATTCGAATCACCACTACTATATAATGAATCAGGATTCAAAAATGAACAAAAAGCAAAAGATTTTATTGTTTCATTACAAGGAAAAAAGGCAATAATAACGGAACTTAAAAAATCAAAACAAAAAGAAAATGCACCACTATTATTTAACTTAGCAGAAATTCAAAATGAGTGTACAAAAAGATTCAAAATTAAACCAGAAGAAACGCTAGATGTTATTCAAAATTTATATGAAAAAAAATTAGTTACATATCCAAGAACAGATGCAAGGGTATTATCAACAGCAGTTGCAAAAGAAATATCAAAAAACTTAAATGGAATAGCCAAAGGATTTAAAGATGAAGAAATTCGAGGATATATAAAGAAAATGGTAGAAGAAAAATATCCTACAAATAATTTAGCAAAAACAAAATATGTAAATGACAGCAAAATTACAGACCATTATGCAATAATTCCAACAGGACAAGGATATGAAAACTACGAAAAACTACCAGAATTACAAAAACAAATATATAAACTTATAGTAAAAAGATTTTTAGCAATTTTTTATCCACCAGCAGAATACAGCAAAGTACAAGTAACAGTTGATGTAGAAGGTGAAAATTTTTATGCAAGTGGAAAGGTTTGCGTAAACAAAGGTTATTTAGAAATAGCAAAATCATCAAATAAAAATGTAAGCAAAGAATCCACAGAAGATGCACAAAATGTGGATAAATCAGAGGATGAAAACCTAGAAATTTTAAAAAAATTGAAAAAAGGCCAAGAAGCATTAGTAAAAAATTATGAAATAAAAGAAGCGGAAACATCACCGCCAACAAGATACAATTCAGGTTCTATAATTCTTGCAATGGAAAACGCAGGAAAACTTATAGAAGACGAAGAACTTCGTGAACAAATAAAAGGTGCAGGAATTGGAACAAGTGCTACTCGTGGTGGAATTATAGAAAAATTAGAAAGAATAAAATACATAGAAATAAATAAAAAAACTCAAATTATTACTCCTACAAATAAAGGAGAAATTATATATGATATTGTCAATTTTTCTATGCCAGATATGCTAAATCCTAAACTTACTGCAAGTTGGGAAAAAGGCTTAGATATGGTTGCTAAAAAAGAAATTGAACCACAGGTGTTTATGACTAAACTTGAAAATTATATAAATTCAAAATTTAATAAATTAGTTGTTAAGATATAAACCATGGAGACGTTTTTGAACCAAATTAACAAAGTCACCATTGGTTCAAAAAAAGAAAGAGGAGAGAAAAGCTTTATTAAGCTAAACTCTCCAAAAGTTACTTATTTTGCTGCGTATGGGCAACGTACAGTGCCATTTTCGTCATTTACGCAGTTGTTTGGTATGATACCAAACTTCTTATGTGCTACTGCCTGAGTCTTGGCATTACTGGAAGAATCCCAGCATGTACCTTTGCAAATGTTACAAAAATTTGTTGTGTCTACAGAACCCATAATTACCTCTTTCTGCCCTCCTATAGTTATTTGGAGGGGCTTTTTGTGCTATAGTTTAAATGTTGCATATACTAATATTATACTTCAATTTACATAAAAAGTCAAATTGCCATAAAACAAATATAAAAAAGTATAAAAAATCTATAAAAAAGCAAAATAAAATAAAGACAAAAAAAGAAAGAAAGTGAAAAAATGAAAATATCATTTGTAAAATATGAAAAAGAAAGCAATTATCAAATTCCAAAACTATTAGGAATGAAAGTAGAAGAAATTCAAGAACCAGAAGAAATAGATGAAGCAATAAAAAATTTAAAAAAGGAGAAATACACAACAATCATAATTCCAAATGAATTAGCAAGTTTTTCACAAGATATAATAAATAAATACAAATATGATAACAAATTAAATATTATAATAACACCATAAAAAATTTATAAAAACAATCATAAATAAAAAACAACCTCATATACATTTATAAAGAAAAACTGTAAGGAGGTAAAAAATGATAGAAGCACAAAGAGAAAACTTAAGTATAAATAAATTAATAGCAGAAAAAAAAGAAATCATATTTGCAGAAGGAGATATGATAGTACCAGATTCAAAACCTGATATTTTAAACACAATTAGTACAAGTGGTGTTGTATCAATTTACAAAAAAGAGGTACAAAGTGAAAAAGTAAGACTAGACGGAACTGTAAATGCCTACATAATGTATATGCCAGACGGTGCAGATGACACAGTAAGAGGGCTAAACACAAGTGTTGATTTTTCAGAAAACTTAAATATACCAAATTGCCAAGAAGGCATGGAAGCAATTTCAAATATTAAAATAAAATCAATAGAAGCAAAAGTAATAAATGGAAGAAAAATAGGAATTAAGGCAACATTGGAAGTGAACTTAAAAATATATTCAAATGAAGAAGTAGAAATAATAAATGAAGTACAAAATGAAGAAGATGTTCAAATTTTAAAAGAAGATTTAAAATTAAATTCTTTAGTAGGTACAGGAACCACAAAAATTTATGCCAAAGACAATATTCAAATCGATAGTATGGATAATTTAGCAGAGATTTTACAGGCACAAGTATGTCTAGTTGATAAGGATATAAAAATTAGTTATAACAAAGTTTTAACAAAAGCAGAGGCAGAAATAAAAATAATGTATTTAACAGAAGACAATAGAATAAATGTTGTTACATATAAAATACCAGTAGTTGGATTTATAGATATAGCAGATGTATCTGAAGAAAATATTTGTGATGTAAATTATGAAATAAAAAATATAATTATAAAGCCAAATTCACAAGATGAGCACTCAATATATGTAGAAATAGAAATAGAAGTAACATGCTGTGCTTATGAAGAAAAACAAATTAATTTAATTCAAGACATGTACAGTCCAACACAAAATTTAACTTTTGAAAAAAAGCAAATAACAACAATGACAAACAAACAAAATGTAACAAATATTAAACAAATAAGAGAAAAAGTAAATTTAAATGATATACAAGGATTAAACCTGCTTGATGTTGAAACAGTTCCAACAATATTAAACGAAAATAAAATAAACACAAAAATCATGTATGAAGCCGAATTAAATATGAAATTTATTTTTGAAAACTCTCAAAAGCAAATCAATATAAAAGATGCAAAAATACCATTTGAATACACAATAGAAAATTTACAAAATGGAGAGATGTTAAACACAAATTGTGATATGGGAATAAAATCACAAGACTTTATAATTCAAGACGGAGGAGATATTAATTGTAATATTGATGTTCAAGCAGATACAAGCATGTATAGAACAGCAAATTTAAATATGATAGATAGCATACAAGAAGATGGTGAAAGAGAAGAACAAGATTATAGCTTAGTAATTTATATTGTAAAAAAAGGAGATACTTTATGGAACATAGCAAAAGAATTTGGAAGTACAGTTGATGGAATAGCAAGAACAAATGGAATAGAAGATAGAAACAAAATTTATCCAGGACAAAAACTATATATACCAAAATTTGAAAAAATTTCGGAAAAAGCTTATGAATAGTAAAATATATTCAAGACCACGAATCAAGATACCACCTATATTTTCCAATAATATAGGTGATAAAAATTTAAAAAGAAAACAAAAGATAGTAAAAATTTTTATAATAATGGTAATTGCATTTAGTACAGTAAAAATAGTATTAGATGCAATTTTGCCAATATTTGATACCTTGTGTAAAGACAAAGCAAAATCAATAGCAACAATAATATCAAACGAAGAAGCAACAAATGTAATGAAAGAACATACATATGATGAACTATTTACATTAGAAAAAGATAAAGATGGAAATATAACAATGATAAAATCAAATATAATTGCTATAAACGAAATAATATCAGATGTAGCAGTAAAAATTCAGAATACAATAAATCAAAGGGGAAGAGAAAACATAGAAATAGCACTTGGAAGTTTCACAGGTTTTAAATTGCTTTCTGGAAAAGGACCAGGAGTGCCAATAAAAATATCATCAATAGGTAATGTAGAAACAGATTTACGCAGTGAATTTTCAGAAAAAGGAATAAATCAAACATTGCATAGAGTGTATTTGCAAGTAGATTGCGAAGTAAGCATATTAACTCCATATAATAGCATTACAGAAAAGGTTAGCAACCAAGTTTTACTTATTGAAAATGTTATTGTAGGTAAAATTCCAAGTACTTATTATAATCTTGAAGGCTTTGATTCTAATAGTGCTTTGGAGATTATTGAATAAAACAAGAATATGTGGTCACCACACAAATTTAGGGGACTGGGCTCTAATTTTTCGAAATTTGAAATTAATCCACTTTTATGATATAACTGTCTTAAATATAGAAGTAAAACAAACTTAAAAAAATACTAGGGAAGAGGTATAAAAATGAAATTTGTAGTTCAAAGAGTAAAAAATGCACAAGTTGATATAGAAGGAAAAACAGTTGGAAAAATAGATAAAGGCTTCATGGTATTAATTGGAATAACACATACAGATACAAAAGAAGTAGCAGATTATTTAGTAAAAAAATTAATTAATTTACGAGTTTTTGAAGATGAAAATGGAAAAATGAATAAATCATTAAAAGATGTTAATGGCTCATTACTATTAGTGTCTCAATTTACATTGTATGCAGACTGCTCAAGTGGAAATAGACCATCTTTTACAAGTGCTGCAAAACCAGATTTTGCAAATAAATTATATGAATATATTATAGAAGAATGTAGAAAACAAATTGATAATGTAGAAACTGGAATTTTTGGAGCTGATATGCAAGTTAGTTTAATAAATGAGGGACCAGTAACAATTATAATGGAAAAAAATGTAAAAAGATTTGACATAATATCAAAATGATGCTATAATAAAAGAGGTTTAACTAACGTATATACACCACTTACATAGGGAGAGAAGAAAATAGATATTTCTCTGTTAGTTAAACACGTGACTTATAATGTATTGGGGAAAAGAGGAATATTTATTAAGGTGGTTACTCTGCTTGGTTTTATCAGGCAGAGTTTTTTTATATAATCAGAAAAGTTATAAAATAAAAAAGAAAAAACATATAATGTTTTTTCTTTTTAAAATATTATCTTTTACTAAATTACAAAGGCTGATTTATCAATAAAAAATGACATTTTTGTATATTATAAGATTATTACATTATACTTTTAAATAACTCTTATTAGATTTTATTATTTAGGAAATAGCCATATTAAAAATAAAAGAATATAAAAAGTATTACGACTTTGTAGTTACATAATATTTGTGTAACTGGCATATAAAAAGTTGTAATATATTTTTTTTGACAGTATATTATGAAAAGAAAACATGAGACTTTTATTAAATAAAGGCTACACTGAAATTGTAGCCTATTTTGTATTTTTTGTATTAATATATTCTATTAGTGTAGAAATAATGTCTTTGTCATCATCTGATAAGTTTGAAATACTATTTATAATTAATTTATCTTGTTCATTGTTATAATTAATCAAACCATTAAAAAGTGCATTAGGTTCGATGTTTAAAATATTACATATATCTATAATTGTATTAACACTTAATCCAGTTTGTCCACGTTCGATTAAGCTTACAAAATTTGTAGATTTAGATAATTGTTCTGCAAGTTGTTCTTGAGACATATTTTTTAAAATTCTTGCAGTTTTTATATTGGTTCCGATTTGTTTATATATTTTATTTTCAATATTGCTCATGTTACCCCTCCAATTTAATTTAGTATAACAATAATGAAAATTTAAATACAGAAAATTACACTTTAAAATATAACAATAGCACTTTACTTTTTAAAATATTAGTGTTATAATATGAATAAATCTTATACAAACATATTTTAATATGCTAATAAAGATAAAAAATAAAAAGGAGAGATGAAAAAATGAAATTAAGAAACCAAACAAAATTCTTATTAGTATTTGGAATAATTTTTGTAGCATTTTTGTTATTCAATACTAATAACGTACAAGCAAGTACAACAGCAAAAGGAAATATTTACAAAGCAAATACCCATGAAGAACTTAATAAAAAAATGGGAATAGACGGGGAATGGTATGATTTTGCATACAAATATGATGACAGATATTATGGATTAGTTGATAAGCCATTATATTTATTAGATGTAAGATTTTCAGATAAAGACGGTTTAGACTTAACAAAGAATATGAGTAGAGAAGTAATGTCTGGAATTAATGGTTATTATGAAGAAAATGCCTCTGTAAAAAATAAAGATATTTATTTAACATTTGTAATTACATATAACAATGGAGAAGATGTAGTTGATTTAGGAAATAGCATAACAATTAATGGATTAGGAACATTTGTAAAAAATGATAAATTAGAGACAGGTTTTGATAAAGATGGAATGATGACTAGATACCAAACAATGGGTTATCAAATGAAAATTACAGATACAAGTATATTCGACAACAAATATCTTGGATTTGATATAGAAATTCAAACAGATGATATGACCAAAATTGTTACTGGATTATATCAAGTTAGCATTTCAGATGAAAAATCAGAAGATAATACAAATACAACGATAAAAAATGAAGAAACAAATATAGAATTAAAAGCTGACACAAATGTAGTTCCTAGTAACACAAAATTAGAAGCAAAAGAAATTAAGGCAGAAAAAGTATTAAACGTAGTAAAAGAAAGTTTAAAAGAAATATCAAACAAATATATTTCTTATGATATAACTTTAAAATCAAATGGAGTAGCAATTCAACCAAATGGAAAAGTAAAAATAAGTATACCAATTCCAAGTAATTTTGATAAAACAAAATTATCAATTTTTAGAATAGCAGATGATGGAACAAAAATTAAATATGATACAAAAGTAGAAAATAATGTAGCAACAATCGAAACAGACCACTTTAGTACTTATGTATTAGCAGAAAATAATATAGTAGCAAATAATGAACAAAATAATACAATATCAAATCAAGAAGAAAATAAAGATACAACTAAATCAACAGAAACTAAAAAAGGAGAAAAAGACGAAACTCCAAAAACTGGAACAATAGATATAATAGGTTATATATTATTAGTATCAGTATTAAGTGGAATAGGAATAGTAGCATTAAAGAAAAAAATAAAATAATTTGTTATAATATATGAGTAGTGATTTAGGTTACTACTCTATTTTAATAAGAAGGGAAATTATAAGAAATGAAAGCTAAACATAGTAAAAAATCAAGCAATAAATTAAAAAAGATAGTAATGTTATTATTAATTATAATTTTCATTTGTAGTATTGGTTATATTTGTTATTATATTTATAATAGCAATAAGAATAAAAAAGATAATAATGACATATTAAATGAAATTGAGATAGATCCAACACAAGTTACAGAAGAAAAGACAGAAAAAATGTTAAAATTAGAAGAATTACAAAAAGAGAATAACGAAGTTATTGGTTGGTTAGAAATCGAAGGCACTAATATTAATTACCCAGTATTACAAGGTACAGATAATGAATTTTATATGAAAAATAATTATAAAAAAGAGAAATCAAAAGATGGCTCAATATTTTTAGATAAAAGTTATAATTGGGATATACCTAGCAGTAATTTGTTGTTATATGGTCATAACAATAAAAATGGCATAATGTTTCAAGATTTAATGAAATATGCGAAAGAAGATTTTTATAAAGAGCATACTAAAATAAAGTTTACTACTAATAAGGAAGATAGTGTTTATGAAATAATGTCAGTATTTTATTCAAGAGTATATTATAAAAGTGAACAAAATGTATTCAGATATTATTATTTTGTAAATGCTAATAATGAACAAGAATATAACGATTTTGTTAATAATGCTAAAAAGGTAAGTATTTATGACACAGGTGTTAATGCAAATTATGGAGACCAACTTTTAACATTATCAACTTGTGAATATTCTCAAGAAGACGGAAGATTTGTTGTAGTAGCTAAAAAAATAAATTAAAAATATGAAAAGTAATATTTATAAAAAATGAGTATTGCTTTTTTAAATTAAAGCAATAGACTTAATTTAGACTATTGCTTTCTGTATATTACTAGTATATTACGTGTATATTACCAATTTAAATTTTATAGATTTTACTAGTTTTAAATAGGGTTAGATAAAATAAAAGAAACCCAGTATTTCCAATGAAAACTGAGTTTCTGTAAGGTTTTTGGTTGGCACCCAAAATTGCCTTGTAATTATCTTTTACTAAATTGTGGAGCTTTTCTAGCTTTTTTAAGACCGTATTTTTTTCTTTCTTTCATACGAGGATCTCTTGTTAAGAATCCGTTTGATTTTAAAGCAGGTCTGTATTCGATATTAGCAGCATTTAATGCTCTAGCGATACCATGTCTGATTGCTCCAGCTTGACCTGTAAATCCTCCACCTTGAACTGAACAAATAACATCGTATTTATCAGTTGTATTTGTAACTGTAAGTGGTTGTCTTACTATAACTTTTAAAGTTTCTAATCCGAAAAATTCATCAATATCTTTACCATTAATAGTTATTTTTCCAGATCCTTCAACTAATCTAACTCTGGCAATTGAAGATTTTCTTCTTCCTGTTCCAGTGTAAACTATTTTTTCTGATTTAGCCATATTATTTTACCTCCCATACTTCTGGTTTTTGTGCTTGATTTTCATGTTCTGCTCCTGCATAAACTCTTAATTTTTTAAGTTGAGCTCTTCCTAAAGAGTTGTGTGGTAACATTCCTTTAATAGCTAATGTCATAGCTTTTTCTGGATTTTTTTCTAACATTACTCTTGCTGGAGTTTCTTTCATTCCACCAATGTATCCTGAGTGATGTCTATAAATTTTTTGATCCATTTTGTTTCCTGTTAAAATAACATCTTTTACGTTTAATACTATAACGTGATCACCTGTATCAATGTTAGGTGTAAATGTTGGTTTATGTTTTCCTCTTAATAATTTAGCAGCTTCTGTTGCAACTCTACCTAATGGTTTGTTTGCTGCATCAATTATGTACCATTTGCTTTCTATTTCAGCCTTTTTTGGGCTATATGTTGTATTATTCATGGTAATAATTACCCTCCCTATAATTTAATTTTTTATTTTATATATGACATTTAAATAAAAACCACCGGGGAGAAGTTTATATTTAAATCATATTCTACATAATGCTTAAACATTTTATTACAAAAAAGCTATTTTGTCAATGATTTTTGGAAAATTTAACAAAAATTGCAATAATCAAGTTACAGTTCACAGCCAATAAAATTTAAATGTCGAATTTTGCGATGAAAAGTTCTTGCAAAATATAATATTTTATAGTATTATAGATTTAGTTTTTCATTTACTTTTAATTCAAAAAATTAATTCAAAAATCAAATTCCAATATTCAAAAAATCAAGACAAAAATAATACATTAAATAAGATAAAAATTTTTATTTTACCAAAGATTTTTTAGAAAACTATTGATAAAAATTCAAATTATAATTATAATTTAGAAAAATACAGTCAATCAAGCATATTAAAAAGTTTATAAAAATAAAAATTATAATAAAGAAATAAATGCAGAAAGGAGAGTATGGATAAGGGCAAAAACCATACAAAAATATATGATAAAAATAAACAAGGAAAAAAATGTAAAACATATTAAAGATAAAAAGCCGAAAAAAGAAGGCTTTATGCAAGGCGTTATAACATTAATGTTTTCACAAATATTAATAAAAATTTTAGGATTAGTATATACATTATATTTAACAAACAGGCCAGGATTTGGAGACAAAGGTAATGGAATATGTGCAAGTGGATATCAAATATATGCATTATTACTTACAATATCATCAATAGGAGTACCAAGTGCAATTTCAAAGTTAGTATCAGAAAGAGTTGCAGTTGGAGATAACAAAGGAGCGCATAGAATATTCAAAATAGCATTTGCAACATTTGCAATAATAGGATTAGTAGGAAGTTTATTATTATTCTTTGGAGCAAATATAATTGCAAATCAATGTCTTCAAATACCAGATGCAGAAATGACATTAGTTGCATTATCACCTGCAATATTCTTTGTTACAGTAGCATCAGTTATGAGAGGATATTTTAACGGAAGACAAAAAATTAGTGTTGGAGCAAAATCACAAACACTTGAACAAGTCTTTAAAACATTACTTACAATTATAGTAGTAGAAATAGTTGCAATACTATCAAATGTATCAACAGAGTGGATGGCAGCAGGAGCAAACTTAGCAACTACACTTGCAACATTTTTAGGATTTAGTTATTTAGTTTTATACTATAAATTAGAAAGAAAAGAAATATCAACAGAAATAAAAAATACAGTAAATTACAAATATGAAAGAGTATCAACAATAATAAAAAGAATTTTATTTGTATCAATTCCTATAACATTAACAGCCATAATGTCTTCAATAAATAAAAATGTAGATTCATTTACAGTTGTAAGAAATTTAAAAAACTTTATGCCAGAAGACCAAGCAACAGCATTATATGGAATATTAGGAGGAAAGGTTGATACATTAACAAGTTTACCATTAGCAATAAATGTAGCATTTGCGACAGCACTAGTTCCTGCAATATCAGCAGCAAAGGCTAAAAACGATACCAAAACAATAACAGAAAAAACATCATTTTCACTATTAGTATCAATGCTAATAGGTTTACCTTGTACTGTAGGAATGTGTGTATTTGCACAGCCAATATTAAATCTATTATTCCCAAATGCAAGTGATGGGGCATTAATATTACAAATAAGTGCATTAACAATAATTTTTACAATATTAGATCAAACAATAAATGGTGTATTACAAGGATATGGAAAACTAATGATACCAACAATTTCATTAGCAACAGGTGTAGTAGTTAAATTTATATTAAATATAACACTAGTTCCAAATCCAGAATTTGGAGTATATGGGGCTGCAATAGGTTCTGTGGCCTGCCACTTAGTAGCATTTTGTATAGCAATTACAGCTTTACAAAAAAATATAAAATTAAATTTAACATTTACGAAATTTGTTATAAAACCAACTATTGCAACAGCGATTATGGGAGTGTGTTCATATTTTATATATTTAACATTAAAAGGAATAATAATAGAAAGATTGGCTACAATAATAGCAATAATCTTTGCAGTTATTATATATGTACTAGCAATAGTAGTTTTAAAAGTTTTTTCAAAAGAAGAAGTAAAAATGCTTCCAGCTGGTGATAAAATAGTAAAAGTTTTAGAAAAATTTAAAATTTATTAGAAAAAAAGAAGGATTTTATCGAAAGTTGGCGAATAGAAATATTAAGTACAGTTATTGCTTAGTTCAGGCGATAAAAGTACATAAATATTTAAATCTTATAGGAGGTAATTTAAATGAACAAAGCTGAATTAATCGCAGCAATAGCTGCAAAAACAGGTGACACAAAAAAAGCAGCTGAAGCATCAGTAAACGCTTTTATTGAAACAGTTACAAATGCACTAGTAGAAGGAGATAAAGTTCAATTAGTTGGATTTGGTTCTTTTGAAGTTAGAAAAAGAGCTGCTAGAAAAGGTAGAAACCCACAAACTAAAGAAGAAATCAAAATACCTGCATCAAAAGCTCCAGTATTCAAAGCTGGTAAAGCATTAAAAGATTTAGTAAATAATAATAAATAATTTGTGAATATATAAATATATGAATTCGTATAGGAGAAGACTAGAAATGGTCTTCTTTTTTTACTTATAAATAATGACTATATGAATAAGGAAAAATAAAGGTATTTTATTTCCAATTCATATGGTGTTGATTTCATTCTTGTTACTATAACTATTGTAGTATATAAACTTCCTAATATTTCATGATATTTCATTTGTGCACATCTATGTTAGTTCATGTTTTACATGAACTTAATTGAGTTGTATAATAATTATTTAATTTATTTTACTAATAAATGTTGACAGATTAGTAAACAATGTATAAAATACATTTAGGAAAGGTATAATAGACTAATGATGAGGTGGTATAAGTGAAATATTTAGAAAAACAAATTTCTGACCTTTTAAAAGAAATAGAAAAATTACTTGAAAATGGAGAATATCAAAAAATTGACAATAAAAGAAAAGAGTTAGATAAATTATTAAAAGAATATATAGAAAATTTTAAATAGAAATAAAATACAATAGCATACGAATATAATTCATTTATACAATTCAAAAATTTTGATAATATAAACAAAAAAGTTAGGTGGTATAAATGAAAAAAACAAGTGTAATAAAAATCGGAAAAAATATTCAAACAATCAGAAAAAGCTACGGATATACTCAAGAAAAATTAGCAGAAGAAATAGAAGTATCTGTTAGATACATAAGTGACATTGAACAAGACAAATCAAAGCCATCATATGAAGTTTTAATCAAAATTTGTAATGTATTAAAAATTAGTCTAGACCAAATCTTTAGTGAATATATACATACTAAAGAAAACATAACTATGGAATATTCTTTAGCAGGTTTTGATAAGCTATCTAAAAAAGACAAAGAAACAATTGAAAATTTAATAATATACTTTAATAAAAGTAAAATGTAAATAATATAATCTTTAAAATAATTTTTCTTAAAAAATAAGAAAGATTATTTTTTTATGCATGAAAAAAACCTTGACTTAAATATTTAAAAAATAGTATAATTTTTATGATTAAATTAATGCACACAAGGAGACAAAAGATGAAAAAAAGAAAACATAGTAAATTAATAATAGACGAATTTAAAAGAACATTTCCACTATATATAATGGGGATGATATTTGAAATTATAGCATCATATATTTCATTATTAATATCACAAATAACCGGTAAAATATTAGATATGATATTACAAACAAACATAGCCAAAGAACAAATAATGCAAGAAATATATATACTACTATTCTGGTCAGCAATTATAATATTACCAAACTTAATAAAAAGATTATTTTATTATGCAGTTGGCAGAACATCTGATATGAAATTAAGAAGGGAAATCTATAAAAAATTACAATACGTAAAAGAAGATTACTACGAAACTACTGAAAAAGGAAAATTTTTAGCATATCTAACAAAAGAAATACCAATGATAAAAAAATTTCTTGGTGAATTTTTTCAAAATATCACCCATTTAGTTATGGTACCAGTTCTTGTAATTGTAATATCAGGTAAAGATCTAGATATAAGACTATCTATAATGTTAGTAGCGATTTTATCAGTAACATTAATCATTATATTAAAATTATATAAAAAGAAAAATATACTAGTAGAAGAGTCTAGAAAACAATATATAAATATGTCAAATGTAATCGAACAAAATACCAGTAATTTTACATTAATAAAATTGTATAACAATCAAGAAGAACAAGGAAAAGTATTTAACAAAAACAATAAAATAATGCAAGAAAAAGATTATCAAGTTGGAAAAATAGATAATACAATAAATAATACTACCAATATAGCAGAAGGCTTATCATACATTTTGACAGTAATATATAGTGTAATTTGTATAAAAAATGGACAAATGACAGTTGGAGACTTAACTGTTTTTATAGCATTTATAGATAAAATGTTTGGAGGCATTAGTAACAGGATAAATAAAATTACAAGTTCAATTGTATATTTTAAGCAATCTGTTAATAGGATGGATCAAATTATGAGTTTAGATATATATAATACAAAAAATAAACAAATAATAGATGAAATAGATACCATAAAGGTAAATAATTTGAGTTATAAATATCCAAACAATAACAAATATGTATTAAAAGACATCAATTTTGAAATAAATAAAAATGATAAAATAGGAATTATAGGATTATTTGGAAGCGGAAAAACAACACTTATGAATATTATATCAGGTTTATATGAAATAGAAGAAAATAAAGTATTCATTAATGGTGTTGATATAACAAAAATAAATAAATATAGTGTATTTAATAATATAAGTTATATTTTACAAAAAGTAATCCTTCTAGATGATACAATCAAAAATAATATTACATTAGAAAATACATATGATGGCAAGCAAATTATAAACGCCACAAACAATTCATGCATTTTAGAAGACATTTTTAAAATGGAAAATGAATTTGAAGAAATAGTAGGTGAGAATGGACATAAATTATCAGGAGGACAAAAACAAAGAGTTGTAATAGCAAGAAATATAATTACTGATAAAGACTTTATTATATTAGATAATATTTTTTCTGCATTAGATAATAATACTGAAAAGGAAATATTAAATAATATTATGCAAATGAAAGAAAAAACAATAATTAATATTGCAAATAAAGTAACAGATGTAAAAGATATGGATAAAATTTATTTGATGGTAGATGGTAAATTTGTAGATAATGGAACACATGATGAATTATTATCAAGAAATAGTATTTATCAAGAGATGTACCAATATGAAATGGCAGGTGAGATAGTTGACTAGTATAATAAAGAAAAATAAAATAACAATAATTACAATAGCTATTTTATTAGTTTTAGTCAATATTTTAAATGTTTTGGCACCATATTTTCTAAAATTAATAATTGATAAAATCACAACAAATGACTTTCGGTAAATCCATTTTAATTATTGTGGCACTATATATTTTAACAAGAGTTTTAATAATTTTAGTTGAAGTTGTAAGAAATAAAAAAACAAATTTATTATCTAACAAGATGTTAAATGAATTAAGAAGCAAAATTTTTAACAAAGTCTTATCATTAAAAATTAATGATTTTGAAAAATTTCCATCTTCTGATATTTATACTAGGTTGACAGTTGATGCAGAAAATGTAAAAACACTATTTTCAGAAGATATACCAGTAATTTTAAATGATATAGTAAATATTGTTTTTATGTTTATTACTATGTTTATAATAAATACAAAATTAGCATTTATAGGCACTATAATTACAATAGTATTTGCTATAAATGAATCTTTAATTATAAAAAAACTAAAGCAAATTCAAAAACAAACAGTGAAAAAACGTGATTTACAAAATAAAGAGTATTCAGAAACATATAATAAGAGCAAATTAACAAAGTTCTTTTCTTTAGAGGATAAGAATATAGATAAAGTTAATAAATTACTCAAAGAAGAATTAAAATTGAGGTATAAACATATTTGGATAGATTCACTTCCTTGGCCAATAAGCGTATTAGTAGAGGCTATAACAATGTACGCAATTTTATATTATGTACTAAATATTGATAGTGGAATATCATTGGGAACAGTTTATATTTTCCTATATTATATTAGACAATGTTTTTCACCATTAAAAGAATTATTTAATCAAATAGAAGAGATTCAAACATCTCAAGTATCATTAGAAAGAATCAATACAATTTTATCAATACAAGAAAAAGAAGAGATAAACAAAGGCTTAAATATTGAAAATCTAAAAGGAAATATAAAATTTAATAATGTCTCATTTTCTTATGACAAACAGAATATTTTAAATAATATTTCATTTGAAATTAAAGCAGGAGAAAAGACTGCAATTGTTGGAAGAACACGGTGTAGGTAAAACAACTATTACTAAAATTCTTATGAGATTATATCCTATAACAAAAGGAAAAGTCACAATAGATGGATATGATTTAAATGAACTATCAATAAAATCAATAAGAAATAATATTACCTACATATCTCAAGATTCATATATTTTTAAGGATACTGTAAGAAAAAATATTGTACTAGAAAAAAATGATATTTCAGATAAGCAAATTTTAGATGTTATGGAACAAATTGGAGTTATTCCATTATTAGAAAGATTAGATAATGGACTAGATGAGGTTGTTGATGCAAATAGGTTGTCAAAGGGTGAATTACAAGTTATTGCTTTTATTAGAGCTATAGTTCATAAAGCTAATATTTATATTTTTGATGAACCTACTTCTAATATTGATTTGAGGACAGAAAAGATGATACAGAGAATTATTGATAAAATTTCAAAAAATAGTACAGTTATAATTATTGCTCATAGATTGTCTACTATTCAAAATGTGGATAGAGTTTTGAAATTGAAAGATAGCAGTATTTTGAGTAATTAAAATGAATTTATTAAATAAGATACTAAAAAAATTAAAAATTTTATTGACAAATAACTGAATAAGGTGCTAAAATAAGTAACATAATAATAAAAAATATATTGCGCTTGAACAATACAAAGCAATTAGAAGTAACTAAAAGAGAAAAAGGGTCACCGGCTGAAAACCCTTTAAGGTCAACCTAAATTGTGAAACACATTGGAGCAATTTTTATAAAGTGGAAAATATTTGCAAAGCAAATATTTTCAAGCTGGGTGGTACCGCGGAATTATTTCGTCCCTGCATTTTGCAGTGGACGTTTTTTGATGCTCATTGCAAAAAAGTTGTCAAAAGGGACGCCCTTTTTTGACAACAAATAATCTTGTCAAAAAGGGGCGTCCCTTTTGACAACTTTTGGGAGGTAGTTAAAAATGAACGAGTACAAAACACATACTTGTAATGAAATCAGTCTAGAAGACGTAGGAAAAAAAGTTAGAATTGCTGGATGGGTACAAACTATCCGTGACTTAGGAGGATTAGTATTCCTAGATATCAGAGATATGTATGGAATAACACAAGTTGTAACATCAGGAGAGGCAAAAGATGTTGACTTTGCATCACATATTCCAATTGAGTCAACAGTTACAGTTTATGGAACAGTAAAAAAGAGAGATGAAGAAACTGTAAATCCAAAATTAAAAACAGGACTTGTTGAAATCAAAATTGAAGAAATCAAAATTTTAGGAAAAAGAACAAAAAATATTCCATTTGAAATTAATACAAATCAAGAAATAAGAGAAGATTTAAGATTACAATACAGATATTTAGATTTAAGAAATGAAAGACTACAAAATAATCTAAAACTTCGTGCACAAGTTTTGCAATTTTTAAGAAATCAAATGCAAGAACAAGGATTTTTAGAGGTACAAACACCAATACTTACAAGCTCATCACCAGAAGGAGCAAGAGATTATTTAGTACCAAGTAGATTACATCCAGGAAAATTCTATGCATTACCACAAGCACCACAACAATTTAAACAATTATTAATGGTATCTGGAATTGATAAATACTTCCAAATAGCACCATGCTTTAGAGATGAAGATGCAAGAGCAGACAGAGCACCAGGAGAATTTTATCAATTAGACATGGAAATGAGTTTTGCAACACAAGAGGACGTATTCCAAGTAATGGAACCTGTAATGTACAACACATTTAAAAAGTTCTCTGATAAAAAAATAGCAAAATATCCATTCCCAAGAATCACATATAAAGAAGCAATGCTTAAATATGGTTCAGACAAACCAGATTTAAGAAACCCATTATATATTATAGACTTATCAGATTTCTTCAAAAAATGTACATTTAAGCCATTTATTGATAGAACTGTAAGAGCTATAAAAGTTGAAGGACATATGTCAAAGGGATTCCATGAAAAGATGTTAGCATATGCTATGTCAATTGGAATGCAAGGACTTGGATATTTAGAGGTTCAAGAAGATATGAGTTTCAAAGGTCCAATTGATAAATTTATACCAGATGATTTGAAGAAAAAATTAATAGAACTAGCTGATCTAAAAGAAAATGACACAATTTTCTTCATAGCAGATAATGAAAAAAGAGCAACAGAACTTGCTGGTCAAATAAGAACAGAATTAGGAAATAGATTAAATTTAATAGATGAAAATGTATTTCAATTTTGTTGGATAATAGATTTCCCAATGTTTGAATTAGATGACCATGATAAATTAGCATTTAGCCATAACCCATTCTCAATGCCACAAGGAGGTTTGGAAGCATTAGAAAATCAAAATCCATTAGAAATACTTGCATATCAATATGATATAGTTTGTAACGGTATTGAACTTTCTTCTGGTGCAGTTAGAAACCACGATATTCAAATAATGTTGAAAGCGTTTGAAATGGCTGGTTACACAGAGGAAGAAGTAAAAACAAAATTTGGTGCTTTATATACTGCATTCCAATTTGGTGCTCCACCTCATGCAGGAATTGCGCCTGGTATTGATAGAATGTTGATGCTTTTATCAAATTCAGATACTATTAGAGAAGTTATTGCATTCCCATTAAATAGTAAGGCACAAGATTTGATGATGGGGGCTCCTGGTAATGTAAGAAGAGAACAATTAAGAGATGTGCACATTGAAATTATAAAGAAATAGTGTTTATTATATAAGATAGTATTCGATAGTTCTTGACAAAAACATACAGATAAGTTAATATATACTTGCCAACTTGCTTAGTGGCAGGGAGTAGGTTACTTTTGTTGAAGGAACTACTCAAAGTGTTGAAACTTTATTTGATTTACTTAATTGTAAAGAACTTAGGGGATTAGACAAAAAGAAAAAGACTAGGAATGCTATGGAAGGCTCCTAGTCTTTTTTATTACTTTTGTTTTTAGAACTACTTCGACGTCTTGAGTGTATTATAACTCATATTTTATTATATGTCAAATTTTTTATTTTATTATTGTAATTTTACGCATTTGAGTATATAATAAAAAAGGTTTTTAAGGAGGAGAGATAAGGTGAAAGTTAGTAAAGAAGAAATATTACACATTGCCAAATTAGCAGATTTGGAAATTAAAGACGAAGAAATTGAAAAATATGCGCTTAATTTGCAAGACATATTAGACTTTGCGGAAGTAGTAAATAACGCACCTGTTGATGGACTTGATGTTACAGTTGGTGCAAATGAAAAGAAAAATGTTTTTAGAAAAGATGAGATTAAGATATTTGAAGATAATGAAGCATTATTGAAAAATGCACCATCAGAGGAACAACATATGTTTAAGATACCAAAAGTCATAAATTAATGTCCAAAAGGGACGGTTCTGTTTGGGACATCGTGATAAAAAAGGACATCATTAAAAATGAATAGAGCTGTTATTTTATAAATTTTAATGAGAAAGGGATTAATCAATTATATATATAATTGATCATACGAAAATAGCATATGAATATAGGAATAGATATAGATGATACAATCACAAAAACTAGTGAAGAAACTGATATTTATGCAAAAGAATATACAGAAAGTATATTGAAAAGAAAATTTGAACCTCAAAATATAGAAATCTTTGATCCAATGTGGGCAAAACATTTATATAATTGGACAGATGAAGAAAATGACAAGTTTTGGGATTTATATTATGAAAAAATAATGGAAAATGTTAAACCAAAAGAAGATGCAGTTGAAGTAATAAATAATTTATCTGTAAAAAATAATATAATAATTATTACAGCTAGATGGGATAGAGAAAGTGGAATTATAGCAAAAATAACAAAAGAATGGCTAAAGAAAAATAAGGTAAATTATACAAAAATTTTTATTGGTCATACAGATAAAAGAAAAATATCAGAAGAATGTAAAATAGATGTATTCATAGACGATAGTTATAAAACTTGTGAACAAATTGCGGGACTTGGTATAAAAACATATATGATGGATTCTAGAATAAATAAAACTTTAGAAGAAAAAAATTGGAAAAGAGTTTATTCTTGGAAAGATTTTGAAAAAGAAATGTCCATTTTGGGACAGATGTCCTAAAAAGAACCGTCCCCAAAAGGACATTTCAAATAATAAGAGATAATAAGAGTGAAGGGAGAAAATGTGATGGATATAACAGAATTAACAGTACATGAATTGCAAGAAAAATTAAAAAACAAAGAACTTACAGTAACGGAAATAACAAAAGCATATGTAGACAGAATAAATGACAAAGAAGAAGATGTACAAGCATTTGTTACAACACTAACAGATGAAGCATTAGAGCAAGCAAAAGATGTACAAGAAAAAATAGATAATGGAGAAATCAGTGGAGATTTCGCAGGAATTCCAATAGGAATAAAAGACAACATGTGCACAAAAGGTGTAAAAACAACATGTAGTTCTAAAATGTTAGAAAACTTTGTTTCACCATATGATGCAACAGTTGTTGAAAAATTAAATGCAGAAAATATGATAGATTTAGGAAAACTAAACATGGACGAATTCGCCATGGGTGGTTCAACAGAATACTCATATTTTAAGAAAACAAGAAATCCTTGGAACTTAAATAAAGTACCAGGAGGTTCTTCAGGAGGGTCAGCAGCAGCAGTTGCTGCAAACCTTGTTCCATGGGCACTTGGTTCAGACACAGGAGGTTCAATAAGACAACCAGCAAGTTTCTGTGGAGTAGTAGGACTAAAACCAACATATGGACTAGTTTCAAGATATGGACTAGTAGCATTTGCATCATCACTTGACCAAATTGGTCCAATCACAAAAGACGTAAGAGATAGTGCGATGCTTTTAAATCTAATAGCAGGACATGATGAAAGAGATACAACATCTGCAGAAATGCCTAAAAAAGATTACACAAAAGCATTAAAAAATGATGTAAAAGGTTTAAAAATAGGAGTTCCAAAAGAATTCTTTGGTGAAGGAATAAATTCAGAAGTAAAAGAAACATTACAAAAAGCAATAGAAAAATACAAAGAACTTGGAGCAGAAGTTGAAGAATTTTCTCTAGACATTGCTCAATATTCACTAGCAACATATTATATAATTGCATGTGCAGAAGCAAGTTCAAACTTAGGAAGATTTGACGGAATACGTTATGGATACAGAACACCAGAATTCAAGAACTTAAAAGAATTATATAAAAAATCAAGAAGTGAAGGATTTGGAGAAGAAGTAAAAAGAAGAATAATCCTTGGAACATATGTATTATCATCAGGATATTATGATGCATATTACAAAAAAGCACAACAAGTTAGAACATTAGTTATGAATGAATTTAACAAAGGATTTGAAAAATATGATGTTATATTAACACCAACATCTCCAACAGTAGCATTTGATATTGGTTCAAGATCAAATAATCCATTAGAAATGTATTTAGCAGACATATGTACAGTATCTGTAAACATTGCAGGACTTCCAGGAATATCAATACCAGTAGGTGTTGACAAAGATGGAATGCCAATTGGTATGCAATTAATAGGAAATAGATTCCAAGAAGAAACTATTTTAAATGCAGCATATACACTAGAACAAGAAATTAAATTTAGAGACAATTATAAACCAGAATTCAAAGGAGGTGCTGAATAATGTCAAGAAGTGATTATGAAGTTGTAATAGGACTAGAAGTTCACGCAGAACTTTCAACAAAAACAAAAATATTCTGTTCATGTCCAACAGAATTTGGTGCAGCACCTAACACACATGTATGCCCAATCTGTATGGCAATGCCAGGAACACTACCAGTTTTAAACGAAAAAGTTGTTGAATACGCAGTAAAAGCAGGATTGGCTACAAACTGTGAAATATCAAGAGACAGTAAAAATGATAGAAAAAATTACTATTATCCAGATTTACCAAAATCTTATCAAATATCACAATTTGATAAACCACTATGTGAACATGGATATATTGAAATTGAAACAACAGAAGGCAAAAAGAAAATTAGATTATTAAGAATCCATATAGAAGAAGATGCCGGAAAATTAAACCATGACGACTTTGGAGGAGGAAGCTTAGTTGATTTAAACAGAGCAGGAGTTCCTTTAATAGAAATGGTTTCTGAACCAGACTTAAGAAGTGCAGAAGAAGTAGAAGCATATTTAAGAAAATTAAAATCAATACTAGAATATATTGAAGTTTCAGACTGTAAAATGCAAGAGGGATCTTTAAGAGCAGATGTCAATGTATCTGTTCATAAACCAGGAACACCATTTGGAACACGTACAGAAATGAAAAATATGAACTCATTTAGAAGCATTACAAGAGCTATCGAATATGAAATAGATAGACAAATTGATGTATTAGAAGAAGGTGGAAAAGTAGAACAAGAAACATTAAGATGGGATGATGTATCAGGAAAAACATTTTCAATGAGAGACAAAGAAGATGCACAAGACTATAGATATTTCCCAGACCCAGACTTAGTTGCAATAAAACTTTCAGAAGAATATATTGAAAATATTAAGAAAACTCTACCTGAATTACCAGAGACTAGAAAAGAAAGATATTTAAAAGAATATGAATTATCTGAAAAAGATGCAAATATTATTACAGCATCAAAATATTTATCAGATTTATTTGAAAGTGCAATAAAGGTATGTAATAATCCAAAAGCAGTTAATAACTGGATTATATCAGATATATCAAGAATTTTAAATGAAACTGAAACAGAGCCAATTGCTATCCCATTTGATGGAAATCAATTAGGAAAATTAGTTATTTTAATTGATAAAGGTACAATTAGTTCAAGTATTGGTAAAAAAGTACTAACAGAATTATTTGAAAATCCAAGAGATCCAGAAGATATAATAAAAGAAAAAGGATGGATTCAAATTTCTGATGAAGGTGCAATTAAAGAGGTTGTTTCTAAAATATTAGAAGCAAATCCACAATCAATTGCGGATTATAAAGCAGGAAAAGACAGAGCATTAGGATTTTTGGTCGGTCAAGCCATGAAAGAAACAAAAGGAAAAGCAAATCCAAAAATGTTAAATGAAATGTTCTTAGCTGAATTAAACAAATAGAAAAAGGGATTACGGAGTACCACTCCGAATCCCTTTTTCTTTTTGAAGATTATAAGTAATTATTATATATTAATATTTAAAGAAAAAGTCATTATGGAAGACCTGAAACAGCATTTTTTCTAAAAATATTAATATATAATAATTACAAAAATGATTTACAAGAAAGGGATTCATAGTGGTGGCCCAATAATCCTTTATATAATTTGTTTTTTTATCCCATCAACAACAAAACCACAAATAACAAACTCAATACCAAAAATCAAACTTAATTTAAACAAAATAAATCCAACAGTAAAAAGTATAGGAATTGTAAATGTAAAATTATATGTAAGAAGAATTGCAAGTGAAACCAAGCAAATCATAAAGCAAAACTTTAATCCATGGCTCATAATTAGTTTTGTTAATTTATCAAGATTTTTAAAACTATTAATAACTTTTTTTAACATAATCATCACCTATACAAATAGTAACATCAAAAAATATAAATATCAATGGAAAAACATACCAGATATAAATAAAAGAAAAAAGAACTTCTATAAAAAATAGAACTTCTTTTTAAAACAAAAACTATGCATAATTTTCATTTTTAGCCTAAGCCATAGCTGCATTTAATTTTTTTGATAAACTAGATTTTTTTCTAGCTGCTGTGTTTTTAACAATAACACCTTTTGTACAAGCTTGATCAATTTTTTTTGTAGCTTCTGAAAATAAAGTTTTAGCTTCTTCCATATTTCCAGCTTCAATAGCTTGTTCGAATTTTTTAACAGCTGTTTTATATGCAGATTTAATCATATTATTTCTTAAAGTTTTCTTTTCAATTACTTTAACTCTCTTTTTTGCTGATTTAATATTTGGCATGTGTTTTGCACCTCCTCTTAGTCAATATTTTATTATAACATTGACTATTTTATCATAAATTTCCACTTTTGGCAAGAGATTTACAGAAAATTTTTAAACTGCAAATTGAGGCCAGTTACAATTTACAGTTTCTACAATTTTATTTTTAAAAAAAATTATTTTTTATCAACATTTTTATGTTCTTCAGGAATAATAACATTTTTAGGTTTATCTTCGCTAGGTCTAGGTTTACCAGGGTTTAAATGATCATATACATTAGAAATATCTAAATTAGAACCATCACCATCAACGATTTCAATTTTCTTTTTTTCTTCACTCATAAGAAATACCTCCATAACTTACTAAATAGATAATAACACAAAAAAAACAAATAATCAACAAAAATTTTAGTTTGAATAATAATGCTACAAGCATTGATTTTTAAGAAAAAATATAATATAATTAATAAGTAAAATTATAAAACCGAGGTTTTACACATGAATATAATAGAAAAAATAATGAATTTATGGAGACACAGAGGACAAAAAGCATTACCAGAAGCACAAATGATAAATAGTCAAAATAAAAATAGAAAATACATACTACAAATAAACAATAATAGTCAACCAACAAAATTAGATATGGAAATAGATAATTTTTTAAAAGCATATTCTAATATAATAGAAAATGTAGATGAAGCACAACCAATTAACACTACTAAAATGGCTTATGATGCATTAGTCACAATGCAAGGAAAAGAACCCACACAAGAAGAATACCAAAACAATGACTATATGGAACAAGAATTATTAAAAAGATTATATAGTGAAAAAAAATATAATATACAATATCAAGGGACAAAAGAGAGGACAGTATTTTATCATATAAAATCCAAAGGATATGAAATGCCACAATTTGAAAACATGTTAAGGCTATATATAAATTGCAATAATGGTAATATATCAGAACTATCAAATTTGATATTATCTTGCAACCAAAACCCTAATTTTTATATGAAATTTATTTCAAATGAAGCTAATGACATAAAACCAAGAGGAGAAAAAATAGTAATATACTGTGATAAAAATGAAGTAGACAATACTATGCAACTAATTAGATATACAAAAAGCATAAGACCAGATTTATATACAGAATCTGAAAATGTTCTACCATTTTTACAAAACATAGATAATACTGTAAGCATATCAAAACAGCCATCAACAAATCAATTTAAGGACTTATATGGAAATTACAAAACAATTGCACAATCAACAAACTCTTTTTTATCAATGACATTAAAAGAAAGTTATATGGAAGCTGCAAAAGAAATTGCAAGAGCAGACACTGATTTATCATTTTTGTTACAAGACGGATGTATAAATGACGAATATTTATATATGAAAAATTATCCATATATTAATTCAAAATATCATGATTACCTTATACAAAGTATGGAAGCAAAAATGGCAATATTAGCAATAAATAATAATTTGTACATAGATGGAATTCCTCAACAATATCTGCAAGATAGAGGAGATGAAGAAAAAGAAAAACAATCTATATGGGAAAAAACTTAGAAAGGAAAAATCAAATATGGAAATAGAAAAAATCAAAGCAATAATTGAAGCAATACTTTTTGCAGCAGGAAGACAAGTAACAATAAAAGAACTAATGATTTCTTTGGAAATGCCAAAAGAAGATTTAGAAAATATAATAGTATCAATGCATGAAGATTATAAAATTCAAAACAGAGGAATAGAGATAATAAAAGTAGAAGATAGCTATCAATTATGTACTAAAAAAGAATTATATGAATATTTATATCCAATTTTAGATAAAAGGTCAAAACCAAATTTATCAAACGCAGCATTAGAAACACTTGCAATAATTGCATATAATCCTAAAGTAACGAGAGCGGAAATAGAGTCTATAAGAGGAGTTAGTGCAGATGCATGTATTTACAAATTACTAGAATATGGATTAATTCAAGAAGCTGGAAAGTCAGATTTACCAGGAAAGCCAATGACATATATAACTTCAAATGAATTCTTAAAAATGTTTGGATACACATCTTTAAATGATTTGCCAGAACTTCCAAGATATAAATTAGATGAAAATCAACAAATTGTAATTGATGATTTAGTAGAAAATAATTCTGAAAATGAAGAAAAACAAGAGGCTCCAGAACCCGAAAGGGAAGAACAAAAAGAGGACAGTAATAATGATGAAGAATAGGAAAGAAGGAATAAAAAATGAAATTAAGTAAATTAAACCCAAAGAAAATAAACTTTAATGATGTCGATAAAAATTATTCAGGCCAAGACATATTAATGAAACTAGGAGAATTATATCAATTTGAAAGTGGAATATTTGGATATGGAAACATATGGACAAAAATAGAAAGAATAGTAGAAAATATAATTATTGATGAATTAGACAAAGCTGATTGTATTCAAGCAGAATTTCCAAAACTACAACCAAGAAAAATATGGGAACAATCAGGAAGATGGGATGTATACACAAAAGAAGCAGATATAATGTTCAATATGAGTAATAATTTAGGAGATTATGGTTTAGCACCAACAGCAGAAGAATGTGCTACAATATTTGGAGCAAACAGACTATTATCATACAAAAACTTACCTGCAACATATTATCAAATAGGAGAAAAATTCAGAAAAGAAATTAGAGCAAGAGGATACTTATTTAGACCACGTACATTTGTAATGATGGATGCATATTCATTTGATAAAACACAAGAAGATATGCACAAAACATTTGAAAAAATGCATGATGTATATATGAATATATTCAAAAGAATAGGAATTAATATCATACCAGTTGTAAGTGATGGAGGAACAATGGGAGGAAGAGTATCAGAAGAATTCCAAGCCATTACAAAATTAGGAGAGGACATTATTTTATATAATGAAGAAAAAAATGTAGGTATTAATAAAGAAGTTCTAGATTTTGAAGATAAAGAAACATTTATAGACAGACTACAAGGATTAAAACTAGAAGACATGAAAGAATACAATTCTGTAGAATTAGGAAATAACTTCGAATTAGGAACAAAATATTCAGAAGCAATGGGATTAACATACCAAGATGAAAATGGACAAAGCAAACCATATTATATGGGATGCTATGGAATCGGATTGGGAAGAATAATTGCAACAACAATAGAAAATAACATCATTATTAAAAATGATAGAATAAAAGGTTTTGCAATACCAGAAACAATTGCACCATATAAAGTTCAAATTATATATAGTGAAGAAAACAAAGAAAAAGCATTTGAATTATATAACAAACTTCAAGAAAATGGAATTCAAACTATTATTGATGATAGAGAAAATTTGAATATGGGTAATAGAATCAATGATGTGTATGCCTTAGGAACACCAAATATGATTGTAATGGGCAAAAAATTTGAAGATGGAAAATATGAATTAGAAAATTCAAAAACAGGAGAAAAAGAAATATACACATTAGACGAATTAACAAAAAGATTTTAATAAAATAATAAATACCCCCAGTAAGCACTGCTAACTGGGGGTAGGTCTTTGATCCTAAAATTTAATAAGAAGTGCTCTTTTTATGAGAATAAAAACCATTTGGATGGTTATCTCTCCACTTTCTTAAAGTTCTAGGAACGGATGCTTTGTTTGATCGAATCTCAGAAATTTCCTGATTAAAAGAAACTTCTTTAGTAAATGTTTTTTTGATTGCTGGCATAAATAACCTCCTTAAAATCTAAAACAACTGTAAACTGATCCATCCCTAAAAGGGTTTGGGTGTGCTTTTCTCCATATTCTAAGATTACGTGGAGAAAAAGGTGCAAATTGATAATTGCTTTCATTTGAAGTATTAACTTTTTTTTTCTCAAACTGAGATTTCTGTTCATTTGAAGTACTTGCTTTTTCTTCATTTTGAAGTTTCTGCAATTTTAAAAGAGTTTTCTCATCCATATAGACCTCCTTAAGAACAACTTATGCATCATATATAATTATACCACAGAATATAAAAAAAAGCAAAAAAACTGCAAATTCTAAAATTCACAGTTTTTTGGTGTTCTAGGGAAAGGAATAACATCACGAATATTTTGCATACCAGTTAAATACATAATAGCCCTTTCAAAACCTAGACCAAATCCAGAATGAACACAACTACCATATTTTCTTAAATCTAAATACCATTCATAATTTTCAATAGGCATATTCAATTCTTTCATTCTATTTAACAATTTATCATAATTTTCTTCTCTTTGGCTACCACCAATAATTTCACCAATACCTGGAACTAAAAGGTCAGCAGCTGCAACAGTTTTTCCATCTGGATTTTGTTTCATATAGAAAGCTTTTATATCCATTGGATAATCTGTAACAAAAACAGGTTTTTTAAATATCTGCTCACATAAATATCTTTCATGTTCAGTTTGCAAATCAATACCCCAACTAACTTTATACTCAAATTCATCATTATGTTTTTCTAATTCTTTAACTGCATCAGTATAAGAAATTCTAACAAAATCAGAATTGATAACATGATTTAATCTTTCTAATAAACCTTTATCAATAAAATTGTTGAAAAATTCCATTTCTTCTGGGCAATTATCTAAAACATATTTAAAAATATATTTAATCATATCTTCTGCTAAATCCATATCATCAGCTAAATCTGCAAAGCATATTTCAGGTTCAACCATCCAAAATTCAGCAGCATGCTTAACTGTATTTGAATTTTCAGCTCTAAAAGTAGGACCAAATGTATAAATATTTCTAAAAGCTTCAGCAAAAGTTTCACCATTTAATTGACCACTAACTGTTAAATGAGCAGGTTTTCCAAAAAAGTCTTTTGAAAAATCAATATTTCCATCATCTGCTTTAGGTATGTTTGTTAAATCAAAAGAATTAACATTAAACATTTCTCCAGCACCTTCAGCATCACTTCCAGTAATTAAAGGTGTATTTACATATACAAAACCTCTTTCTTGGAAAAATTGATGTATAGCATAAGCCAAACTACTTCTAACTCTAAATACAGCATTAAAAGTATTAGCTCTTGGACGAAGATGTGCAATAGTACGTAAATACTCAAAAGAATGTTTTTTCTTTTGAAGTGGATATGTGCTATCAGATAAACTTTCTATTTCTACACTTGTTGCTTGAATTTCAAAAGGTTGTTTTGCATTTTCAGTTTTTACAAGAGTTCCTGTGACTTTAATTGAAGAACTAATTGTAAGTTTGCAGATTTCATTAAAATTTAATAATTTATCAGTAAAAACGATTTGAACATTTTTAAAAAAAGTTCCATCATTTATTTCGATAAAACCAAATGTTTTTGAATCTCTAACTGTTCTAACCCATCCTTCTAAAGTTACTTCTTTGTTAATATAATTTTCAGTATTTTTGTATAATTCTTTTATAACTAGTTTTTCCATATTGTACCTCCATTTTTATTATGTTTGAATTATACATCATTATACACTAAAATTCAAGATATTATCTAATAATTGTACATTCCAGGTCTATAAGGATATTCTGCAATAGACACAAACTTGATAGAATAAATATCACAATAAAGCAAATTACCACTTTCAATAGATCTAAGTAAAATATAACTTACACCAACATCTTCAAGAATACCAGTTCTATCGGTTAAATTATTAGTACCAATCAAAAATTCAACTCTCACTAATTTTCCAATATGTTCTCGTAAAAAAGCAGGAGTATAGATATTATTTGTTAAAACCTCAGGAGATTGATTATTAGGAACAACATTCCTTTTTTCATTTAAATTTTCACTCATACAATTCATCCTTTCAAAATAGATTTTTTAATACAAAATATATGTATATAAATTGATAAAAAATATTTAAATTTTAGATTTTATAAATTAATTAAGTATTAGAATAAGAAGCGGTAGGCCTATAAAAACAATGATTATTAATTCTTGTGTGGAAAGTTCCAGAGCCATTTCTAGGAAAAGTTGTATCACAGGTAGGTTTAAAAGGATTTAAATACCATAAACATTCACCAGCTTCTATAAGTCTATTACCAGAAAGTGCCCAATCAGCAATATAAAAATTTTCTTCAGTTGGATTCATATTATAGATATTTTGCGGATTATATTGATTTCCTAAAGTTTCCCTTGCACAATCAAATTGACCATCTTGAAATAAAATATTTCGTATATTACCATTTTGAGAAATTCTTGAATATTCACCAACAGGGACATTTACTCTGTTCATTATTACAGATGCAACAGCTTTCATTCCAATATCACCTTCACCACCAGCCTCGCATTGTATCATTCTTGCCAAAAGTTCTCTTTCTGAATAAGCCACATTAATCACCTCTTACTATTGTATTATTTTTTTGTAATTATGTTACAATTTAAAAGTTATAGATAATTGAAAAAAAAGAAACAATTTGATATAATATAATGAGTAAAAATTAAGAAAGGAAGTAAAAAGATGATAGTAGCAGTTGATGGACCAGCCGGAAGTGGTAAAGGAACAGTAACAAAAAAAATAGAAGAAAAATTAGGATTTTTAAATTTAGATACAGGGGCAACATATAGATGTGTAGCATTACAGGTATTAAAAGAAAATGCAAAATTAGAAGATGAAGAAAAAATAATAAAAATAGCAAATGAAATAGATATAAAAATAGATAATACAGGAAGTAAAGATATTATTTTATTAAATGGAGAAAACGTTAGTAAAGAAATAAGAACAAAAGAAGTAACATCAATAGTTTCTCAAATTTCTTCTATAATACCAGTAAGAAAAAAAATGGTAGAAATACAAAGAAAACTAGCAACAGGGAAAAATGTAATTGTAGAAGGTAGAGACATAGGAACAGTAGTATTTCCAAATGCTGAGATAAAAATTTATTTAGACGCAAGTGAAGAAATAAGAGCAAAAAGAAGATATGAAGAAAATATTCAAAATGGAATAAAAACAACATATGAAGAAGTTTTAGAAAATGTAAAAATGAGAGATTACAATGATATGCATAAAAAAGTAGGAGCATTAAAAAAAGCAGAAGATGCAATTGTTATCGACTCAAGTAATCTATCAATAGATGAAGTTGTAAAAAAAATAGAAGATATTATAAAAGAACATAAATAGAAAAAGGAGAAGCATAATCTAGTTTATGCAATAAAATTATGAAAAAACAAATTATAATGGCTTCTGGAAATAAAGGTAAAATTAAAGAAGCACAAGAAATATTAGAAGAATACGAAATAATTCCAATGAATGAAATTGGAATAGATGTAGATGTTGAAGAAGATCAGAATACATTTGAAGGAAACGCAAGAAAAAAGGCAGAAACAATAGCAAAAAAATTAGAAGGAAAAATGTGCCTGGCAGATGATTCAGGAATTGAGATTGAGTATTTAGATGGATTCCCTGGAGTTTATACAAAAAGATGGAACAAAGGAACAGATAGAGAAAGAAACGAAGCAATAATAGAAAAATTAAAAGGAGTACCACATGAGAAAAGAAAAATAAAATTTACAACAGCAATGGCACTTTCAGATGGCAAAAAAACAATTACAGCAGTAGCATATATTTGTGGATTTGTTGCAGAATACCCTCGAGGAAAAAATGGATTTGGATTTGATGAAATATTTGAATTAGAAGATGGAAGAACTTTAGCAGAAATTTCTTCTGAAGAAAAAAATGAAATTAGTGCAAGAAAAATGGCATTAGAAATGATAAAAGAAAATAAAAAAACGTAAAATTACCTAAAATTTCAAAAATCACTTTTTACGTAAACAAATCATAAAATATAGCAAAAACGTAAAAAGGAGGAAGAAAAATGTCAAGTTACATAATAGAAGGTGGCCAAAAATTAGAAGGCTCAGTAAAAATATCAGGGTCAAAAAATTCATCACTTCCAATAATTGCAGCAACAATATTAAATGCAGGAAAAACAACACTGTATAATGTTCCACACATACAAGACACCCAAATGATGTATAAAATACTAGAAACATTAGGAGCAAAAATAGAAAAGAAAAATGGGAAAATAAAAATAGACACATCAAAAATAGAAAAATTTGAAATACCACCAGACTTAATGAACAAAATGCGTTCATCAGTAATACTTGCAGGAGCATTACTTGGAAGATACAAAAAAGCAATATTTTCATATCCAGGAGGATGTGACATAGGTTCAAGACCAATAGACTTACACCTAAAAAGTTTTGAAAAACTAGGAATACAAGTAAATCAAAATCATGGAAACATAGAATGCAATGCAGAAAAAATACAAGGAGAAAAAATAGACTTAGATTTTCCGAGTGTAGGAGCCACAGAAAATGCAATACTTGCTAGTGTTCTTGCAGAAGGAACAACAATTATAACAAATGCAGCAAGAGAACCAGAAATAATTGACCTTCAAAATTTTTTAAATAAAATGGGAGCGAAAATAACAGGAGCGGGAACAGATGAAATACAAATAATGGGGGTAAAAAGATTAAAAGACATTAGTTACAATATAATGCCAGACAGAATAGAAACAGGATCATTTTTATGTTTTGCAGCAGCAACAAAAGGAAATATAATATTAGAAGATGTAAATGCAACACATATAACTCCAATAATAAACAAATTAGAAGAAGCGGAATGTAAAATTGAAATAAATAAAAATAAGATAAAAATAATAGCACCAAAAAAATTAAAAGCAATAGATATAAAAACAATGCCATATCCAGGATTTCCAACAGACATGCAATCAGTATTTGCATCAATGCTAACTACAGCAAAAGGAACATCAATAATAGTTGAAAACATATTTGAAAATAGATATAAATATGCACAAGAATTAAATAAAATGGGAGCAAAAATAACAGTAGAAGGAAAAAGTGCAGTAATAAGAGGAACAAGAAAATTATATGGAGCAGATGTAAAAGCAACAGACTTGCGAGGAGGAGCGGCATTGGTATTAGCGGGATTAATCGCAAAAGGAAAAACACAAATTGATAATATTGAATATATTTTAAGAGGCTATGAAAAATTAGATTATAAATTAAAAAAATTAGGAGCAAATATTACAGTTAAATAAAATAATGTCTTAGCAACCTTATTATAATAGTTTTCATATTTTTCTCGGTTTTCCTACATACGTTAACAAATTCTAACGTAAATGATTTAACAAAACCTGGTTGCAGGATCCTTTAAATCATTTACTTAAGAATTTGTAACACTATTTCGGTCACATTCGAAAATATATTCAAACTATTATAATAAGGTTGCTAAGACATATTTTTAATAAACTATAACAAGATTATATGAATTTTTTGTAAAAACTATAGAAATATAGTTTTTTTTTTGATACAATACATACTAGAATTTTTGGGAGGTGAAAATTTTGACAAAACAACAAAGAGAAGAAATCGACAATTTATATAATCTTTCAAATAATACAGCCAAAAAAGAAAAAGAAGAAAAGGAAAAAGCAAAAGAAAGAGAAAAAAGAATAAAACAAAGAAAAAATGAACAAAAAGATCAATTCGATTTTGACACAGAAACAGTAATAGGAATGACAAATAAAAATAATCAAAAAATAAAGCAAGAAAACCAAACGAGAATGACAAAAAAACAAGCAAAAATAATGAGAAAAAAGAAAAAAATAAAAAAGATACTAAAAACAATAATATTAGTAGCAATAATAATAGGAGGAATTTGTTTTGCATTAATTTCACCAATATTCAATATAACAGATATACAAGTTATAGGAAATAATAAAATAAATTCAGATACAATAATAAGCTTATCACAATTACAAATAGGGCAAAATATATTTAGATTTAATAAAAACAAAGTAGTAAATGAAATAAAAACAAATGCATATGTAGAAAATACAAAAATAAAAAGAAAAATTCCAAACAAAATAGAAATTACAATAGAAGAAAGAGAACAAAACTATAATGTAGAATTCTTAAATGGATATGCCTATATAAATAACCAAGGATATATATTAGAAATAGCAGAACAAAAATTAGATTTACCAGTAATAATGGGAATCACTACACCACAAGAACAAGTAGTTGCAGGTAACAGATTAAATGACGAGGACTTAGAAAAATTAGAAACAGTTATACAAATAATGAACATTTGTAAAAGCTACGAATTAGACAAAAAAGTTTCAAGTATAGATATAACAAACAAAAATGATTATATAATGTATATGGAAGAAGAAAAAAAGACAATTCATTTAGGAAATGATAGTAATTTAACAAATAAAATGTTATATGTACCAGCTATTCTAAAAGAAAATCAAGGAAAAGAAGGAACGATATATTTAAATGGAAATATAAATGGAGATTTTAAACCTAGATTTAGAGAAAAGGTATAAAGGAGAGATATAAATGACTAATAAAAAAGCAATTGCTTTAGTTTTAGGAGTTATGTGTTTTGCATTAACATCTGGAATTTGTATACAAGTAAAAACAGTAAAAAATACAAGCTCAACTTCAAGTAAAAATTATGAAGAAAATAACTTAAGAGCAGAAGTTTTAAAATATAAAGAAAAATATGATAACCTTTTAAAAGAAACAGAAAAAGTCGACTCACAATTACAAGAACAAATAGAAAGTGCAACAAAAAATAATTCAGAATTAGAAGAAGCCAAAAATCAAATAAATGATGGAAATAAAATGATAGGTTTAACAGAAGTAACAGGACCAGGAATAATACTAACAATTGCAGATAGTGATATTGACTCGAGTTCAGTTTTAGATCCAAGCAACTTTATAATACATGATATAGATTTGCTAAAAGTTGTAAATGAATTAAAAAATGCAGGAGCTGAAGCAATATCAATAAACAATCAAAGAATAATATTAACAACACCAATAATATGTGGTGGAAACATCATAAATATAAATGGTGAAAAAATAGGATCACCATTTGAAATAAAAGCAATAGGTTCACCAGAAGCTCTAGCAAACTTATCTAGACCAGGAGGTTGGTTAAGTAAATTAGAAGACAGAGGAATAAAAGTAAGCACACCTAAAAAATCAAATTCAATAACAATACCAAAATATTCAGGAGTATTAAACTTCAAATATATAAGTAATAGTAATTAATGGTACAGACAAAATTTTGGATAATGATGAGTGAAAGAAAGGGATTAAAAAAATGAAAAAAGGCAAAATAACTATATGTATAACAATTGCAATAGCATGTTTTGCATTAGCAACAGTTATGTGTATGCAATTCAAAGTTGTTAAAGAAACAGACATAACATCAATTGAAACAATGCGAGAAGAAGAACTAAGAACAGAACTTGCAAACTGGAAAAAGATGTATAAAGAAGCACAAGAACAATATAACGAAAAAACTGCAAAACTAGCTGAATACAAAGAAAAAGAACAATCAACAGAAGATTCTTCAAAATTAGTAGAAAAAGAATTAGAACAAACAAATATGTATTTAGGAAAAACTGATGTTGAAGGACAAGGAATAACAATAAAAATTCAAGATGTAGATAAGCAAAATACAAACCAAGAAGAAAATGTAGATCCACTTTCAGCAGAAGATTTATTAGTAATTGTAGACTATCTAAAATTAGCAGGAGCAGAAGCAATATCAATAAATGGACAAAGAATAATAAACATGTCAGATATTGTTGATGTAGGAAGCAATTCTATAATATTTGTAAATCAACAAAGAATACTAGCACCATATGAAATAAGAGCAATAGGAGATTCAACAAAACTAGAAAGTACATTATTAGGAAATGGTGGTTATGTAGAAGAATTAAAAAACTATGGATTTGACATAGATATTACAAAGGGAAAAGTAAGTATACCAAAATACAGTAAAGATATAACACATAAATATATTCAATAAAATTAAAAAGGAATGATGAAAATGATTTTTTTAGTTATGATAATAGCATGCGTTTTAGGAGTTATAGTAGGGTTAAATGCACCAATGATATCATATACATATTCAAGCTATTTAGCAATAGCAATAATTGCAGCATTAGACTCAGTATTTGGAGGAGTTGCATCTGTAATAAATAAAAAATTTGATATGAAAATATTTATTTCAGGATTTTTTGGAAATGCAATACTTGCAATATTATTAACAGTCTTAGGAGAAAAACTAAATATAGACATTTACTTAGCAGCAATAGTTGTATTTGTAGGAAGAATGTTTAATAATTTGGGAATAATAAGAAGATATTATGTCGAAAAATGGACTGAAAACGTAAAGAATAAATCAGAAAAAAATAAAGATAAAAATAAAGAAAAAAACGAAGAAAACGAAGAAAAAGAGATATAAAAAGAATAAACGAGAAAATGTAATAATTTAATCAATAGATATAATAATAGTAAAAAGCAAATATTACAAATACATTACAAATTTATTACAAAAATATAACAATTTCTATTGACATTTGAAAAAAAATGTAATATAAATACATCAAGAAATTTATAACAAAAAAGATGGGGGAATTAACTTGGCTATAGGTGATATTATAGTTGGTGTAGACATAGGAACAACAAAAATAGCAACAGTAGTAGGAGAAGTAAACAATTTTGAACAAATAGAAACTATATGTAGTACATCATATAAATGTAGTGGATTAAAAAAAGGAAAAATAATAAATGAAGAAGAAATAAGCTTAAGCTTAGAAAAAACTATAAAAGATGCCGAAGATGAAACAAATCTTAAAATAAATTCAGCTTATGTAACAATCCCTGGAAAATATGTAACAATAGTACAAAATAGCATAACTAAAGATGCTAAAGATAAATATGCTGGAATTTCAATAAGAGATGTACAAAATGCAATAATGCAAGTAAAAGATATAGAAATCCCAGAAGGAAAAACTTTAATAGACATAGTTCCAGACAAAGTAATATTAGATAATGGAACAGTAGTTACAGATCCAGTAGGAAATTTAAGTTCAAGTTTTACAATAAGTGCACAAATAATATTAGCAGATAAAGAATATGTAAGGCAATTAAATAACATATTTAAAAAAGCTGGATTAGAAATAGATGGAATAGTTCCAACAACTTTAGCAGAAAGAAATTTAATATTAGACAAAAACGAATTACATGATAATATAGCAATTATAGACGTAGGAGCAGAAAATACTGATGTGGGAGTATTTGAAGGCTCAACATATGTATATACTAATTCAATACCAGTTGGAGGAGAAAACATAACAAATGATATTGCATTAGTATTAAATATTGAAAAAGAAGAAGCAGACAAATTAAAAAGACAATATGGACTAGCCTTAAAATCATTTATAGACAATGATAATGATATTATATTAAACACATGCAAAGACAATAACAAAAATAAAATAATAAAGAGTTCTGAGTTAATTGAAATTATAGAAGCTAGAATAGAAGATATGTTCTTAATAATTAACAAAGACTTAAACAATCAAGGAATTAAATCAAGAATAAATAATGTCATTTTAACAGGGCAAGGAATAGTAAATATAAGCAAAAGTGATGTCGCAGGAAAAATAAATTTAAATATACCTGTAAAAATATCAACAGGAAGATTAATAGGGACAACAAGACCTGCATATAGAACAGCATATGCATTAGTAAGATATATAGCTTCAAGACCATTTACAAAAACAGTATCAAGCAGTATAGACACAAAATCAAGTGAAAATATATTTAAAAACATATTAGAAAGAATAAAAGAATTTTTCTACAGTTAAAAACAAGACAACAATATAGCAAAGAAAGAGTTATTAATTTTAAAAATATAAATAAAACAAAGTTTTAAGGGAGGAAAAAACAAAATGATGGAATATGATGATAACAATATAACAATGATGGATGGGACAGCAACAATAAAAGTAATTGGTGTTGGAGGAGCAGGAAACAATGCCGTAAATAGAATGATAGATGCAGGAATAAAAGGAGTTGACTTTATTGCTGTAAACACAGATAGACAAGCACTTCAACAATCAAAAGCAAATACAAAAATTCAAATAGGAGAAAAAATAACTAGAGGATTAGGAGCTGGAGCAAACCCTGATATCGGAGCACAATCAGCAGAAGAAAGCAAATCAGAAGTAGCAGAAATATTAAGAGGAGCAGACATGGTATTCGTTACTGCCGGAATGGGTGGAGGAACAGGTACAGGAGCTGCACCAATAGTTGCATCAACAGCAAAAGAAATGGGAATATTAACAATAGGTGTTGTAACAAAACCATTTACATTTGAAGGAAAGAAAAGACTTTCACAAGCTGAAAGAGGAATTGAAAGCTTAAAAGGAAAAGTAGATACATTAGTAGTAATACCAAATGACAAATTATTACAAATAATAGATAGAAAAACATCAATAATAGAAGCCTTCAAAATGGCAGATGATGTATTAAGACAAGGTGTACAAGGTATATCAGACTTAATAGCAGTACCAGGGCTTGTAAATTTAGACTTTGCTGATGTAAAAACAATAATGTTAAATCAAGGAATGGCACATATGGGTGTTGGAAGAGCATCAGGAGAAAACAGAGCTGAGGATGCTGCAAAAGAAGCTATCCAAAGTCCATTACTAGAAACATCAATTGAAGGAGCAAAAGGAGTAATTATCAACATTACAGGTGGAGAAGACTTAGGATTACATGAAGTAAACACAGCTGCAGAATTAGTTCAACGCAGTGTAGACCCTGAAGCAAACATTATATTTGGTACAGTTACAGACCCAAGTATGCAAGATGAAATTCAAATAACAGTTATTGCAACAGGATTTGAAAAACCAGAAAATAATATATCAAGTATAGGTGTTGATAATATAGTATCAAAAACATGGGAGAAAAAAATAAACTCAATACCATCTAGCTCAGATGTAAGTTCTTCACAAAATGATTTAGATATTCCACCATTTTTAAGAAAAAATAGAAACAAAAATTTATAATAATTAGAAAGAAATAATCGAAAACACTCGATTATTTCTTTTTTTCTACAATAAGAAAAGACAGACTTCGTAAAATCAATGTAGTACAATACAAAAAGTAGGTGAGCAAAATGACAATTTATATAGATATTATAATTGTAGAAAACCTAATAATGAATTATATAATTTTATATGCAACAGGACTAATTTCTAAAAGTAAAAAATCATATTTAAGAATGTTTTTGGCAAGTTTAATAGGAGCAATATATGCAACTTTAGAATATGCATTAAAAGTAAATATATATTCAAATATAATTTTAAAAACAATATTATCAATAATCATAGTATATGTAGCATTTTATCCACAAAATGCAAAAAAAATGTGCAAACAACTAGTATTATTTTATGTAACAACTTTTACATTTGGAGGAATTGCAACATATTTAATATATGTATTAAAACCGCAAAATATAATAATAAAAAATGGAATGTATGTAGGAACGTATGTATTAAAAGTAATATTTATAGGAGCAATAGTAGGAACAATAATATTAGCAATTGCATTTAAAATGGCAAAAAATAAATTAACCAAAAAAGATATGATATGTAAAGTAAAAATAAAATTAAATGGAAAAGAAGAAACAGTAGAAGCAATGGTTGACACAGGGAATATGCTAAAAGAACCAATAACGGGTACGCCTGTTGTAGTAGTAGAAAGAACATCATTATATGAATTGCTACCAAAAGAAATTTTAAATAATACAGAATCAATATTAGGAGGTGATTTTGAAAAAATACCAGAAGAAATAAAAAATGAATATGTTCCAAAATTAAAATTAATACCATTTGCTTCACTTGGAAAACAAAATGGAATGTTAGTTGGAATAAAACCAGAAAAAATAGAAGTAATAAATGAACAAACAGAAGAAGAAAAAAATGCAATAATAGGAATATATAATAAATCATTAACAAAAAGAGGAGAATACAAAGCTCTTATAGGAATAGATTTATATTAAAATTTATGGTAATTGTTTGTTATAACTCATGAACTGAGAAGAGTTATGAATTAAATACTATAGTTGGAGGTACATAATGAATATTATTGAATTTTTAAAGAAGAAAATTGACAATATAGGCACAATATGTGCAAAATACATAAATGAAAATGATGAAATAGAATATTTACCCATATTTTACATAGCAGGAAGTCAAACACTTCCACCACCACTAGAACCAGCAGAAGAGGAAAAACTAATAAAAAAATTATCAGAAGATGATAACCTGGAAACAAGACAAGTTTTAGTCGAAAGAAATTTAAGATTAGTCGTATATATAGCAAAAAAATTTGAAAATACAGGAATTGGAATAGAAGATTTAATATCAATCGGAACAATTGGATTGATGAAAGGCGTAAACACGTTTAATTCAGATAAAAACATAAAACTTGCAACATATGCATCAAGATGCATAGAAAATGAAATACTAATGTTTTTAAGAAAAAACAACAAAACAAAAGGAGAAATATCAATAGATGAACCATTAAACAAAGATTGTGACGGAAATGAATTGTTGTTATCAGATATTTTAGGAACAGATCCAGATATAACATCAAGAAATTTAGAAGATGAAGTTGACAAAACGTTGCTTAGAGCATCTATATTAAAATTAAATGATAGAGAAAAAAATATAATGGAAATGAGATTTGGCTTCATCAGTGGAAAAGAAAGAACTCAAAAAGAAGTTGCTGATGAACTTGGAATTTCACAAAGTTATATTTCTAGACTAGAGAAAAAGATCATTAATAAAATGAAAAAAGATATAATGAGTAAAACGGGATAATATATTTTGGTTTTTAGTGTATTATTTGGTAAAAAAATATGATATAATATTAGTAGTTTTTAAAAAGGAGAATAAAAAATGTATAAAGAATTTGGAATAAAAAGTGAAATACTTGAATTATCAAAAAAAGTAGAAAAAGAGATTCAACCACAATTTGAAAAGATAGAACAAATTAAAGAGTTAAACAGCTTAAAAGTATTAGAAGCTTTTCAATATTGTAGATTATCAGAAATGCATTTGCATTCATCAACAGGATATGGAATTGATGAAATAGGAAGAAATAAAATTGAAGAAATTTATGCAAGAATATTTAGAACAGAAGATGCATTAGTAAGAGCACAATTAATTTCAGGAACACATGCATTAGCTATAACTTTATTTGGACTATTACGACCAGGAGACACATTATTAAGTATATCAGGGGCTCCTTATGATACATTACAGACAATTATAGGTATAAGCAAAGAAAAAAGTAGGAGTTCATTAAAAGAGTTTGGTGTTAATTATGAGCAAATTGATTTGATAAATGATAATTTTGATATTAAAACAATACAAGATAGAGTAGCTAAACATGACATTAAATTAATAGAAATTCAAAGATCAAAGGGTTATTCTACAAGAAAAAGTTTAACGATAGATAAGATTGAAAAAGTAATAAAAGCAATAAGGGAAGTAAATAAGGATGTAATTATAATGGTTGATAATTGCTATGGGGAATTTGTAGAAGAGAAAGAACCTACTGAAGTTGGGGCTGATATAATAGTTGGATCTTTAATGAAGAATTTAGGAGCTGGAATTGCAACGAGTGGAGCATATATTGCGGGAAAGAAAGGTTTAATTGAACTGTGTGCAGAAAGATTAACAGCACCAGGAATAGGAAAGGAAATAGGACCATCATTAAATCAAAATACAGCATTTATCAAAGGACTGTTTTTTGCACCAAGTGTTGTTGCAAGTAGTGTAAAAACAGCTGTATTTGCAAGTAAAATATTAGAAGAATTAGGGTATAAAGTAAGTCCTAAATTTGATGAACCAAGAGCAGACATAGTTCAAACTATAGAATTGGGAGATGCTGAAAAATTAATCAAGTTTTGTCAAGGAATTCAAATGGGCTCTCCAATAGATTCAGATGTTATACCAGAACCTGGTGATATGGGGGGATATGATGATAAAGTAATAATGGCAGCAGGAACATTTACAGAAGGTTCAACAATAGAGCTTAGCTGTGATGGACCAATCCGCGCACCTTATATAGCATATATGCAAGGTGGGTTAACTTATGAATATGGAAAACTAGGAATATTAAAAGCATTATCATTACTATAGGGAAAATTATAGAAATTCTACTAAAAAACTTGTAACTTGTTAAGATTTGTGATATAAATAGAACTATAATACGGAGGTATATGAAGCATGGAAGATAATTATGAGTATGAGAAAAAAACAATTCTAATTGTTGATGATGAACAAAAGATAGTAGATTTATTAGTACATAATTTAACAAGAGAAGGTTATAACACAATAGAAGCAAATGATGGTCAAACTGCAATAAATCTTGCATTAGAAAAAAGGCCGGATCTTATATTGCTTGATGTAATGCTTCCAAGGATAGATGGATTAACAGTATGTAAGAAAATAAAAAATGCATATAATGTTCCTATATTAATGGTGTCTGCAAAAGACGATGAATTAGACAAAATTGTAGGATTAGAATTAGGAGCAGATGATTATATAACAAAACCATTTGGCGTAAGAGAAGTTGTAGCAAGAGTAAAAGCAAATTTAAGAAAAGTTGAAGCAACAAATGAATCTGAAAATAATACGCATAAAAATGAAGATAAAAAAGAAGAAAAAAAGGAAACGCTAATAAAAGTTGGTTCACTAGTATTGGATTTAGAAAAATATGAGGTTCATATAGATGGAAAAGTAATAAACCTAACACTTAGAGAATTCGAAGTATTAAAGTTTTTAGCTCAACAACCAGGTCAAGTAGTAACAAGAGAAGCTTTATTAGAAAGAGTATGGGGGTATGAATATTATGGAGATATACGTACAGTTGATGTTACAGTTAGAAGAATAAGAGAAAGAATTGAAAAAGATACATCAAATCCACAGATTTTAATAACTAAAAGAGGAGTTGGATATTATATACCAAACAAGTAGTAAAAAAGCGGAACAATATTAGTTTCGCTTTTTTTTTCTTGGCAAAATGCACGGAAAAAAAGCGATCTGAAATGTGCAAAAACTGATTATTTTGTGTGAAATTGTCGAAAATAGTCGAAACAAAAATTGAAAAATGAAATATACATATTGACAATAATGCAAAAAGAAAATATAATTTTAAGGAATTATATAATTTCAGTAACATAATTTTATCAAAAAAATTAAATCAGTTACATTTTTTCTAAAAGTTATAA
>ERZ840057.174-NODE-174-length-69692-cov-16.895415_pt1 | contig 69692 bp, 77 predicted proteins | sample MGYA00519907_ERZ840057 | MGnify/ENA primary metagenome ERZ840057 (study PRJEB31850, sample SAMEA3708862) | human gut metagenome | biome: human gut; feature: human-associated habitat; material: faeces | place: China | collected 2014 ...
AGCTGAAATAGAATACACAATGACTTGGAATAAGTAAGAGCCAAATTACAATTTAGTAATTAGTTAGAAAAATAGTAATTTGTAGAGGAGGTTTTATATGAGAGATTTTGAAAAAATAAGTTTTGAACAATTTAGAAAAGACATTAAAGATGATATAGAATTATATAATGAATATTCATTGCCAAAAAGAGATTCAGTCTATACAGCAGGTTATGACATTTATCTTTTAGAAGAGTTAACTATAAAACCAGGAGAAAGAAAAAAAGTGCCAACTGGTATAAAAAGTTATTTTGATAAAGAAGAAGTATTGTTACTTGTAGTTAGAAGTAGTATGGGATTTAAATATAATATCAGATTATGTAATCAAGTTGGAGTAATTGATGCAGATTACTATAATAATAAAGATAATGAAGGACATATATGGCTAATGATACAAAATGAAGGCGAGAAAGAGTATAACTTTAAGAAAGGTGAAGCTATTGCACAAGGATTATTTATGAAATATTTAACTACTAAAAGTGATAAAAGCATAAATATTCAAAGGAAAAGTGATTATTAAATCTAAGCGACAAATTACAATTTACAAGTGAAACTATATAGATATGAAATAATTATAACTTAAAAATGATCTTATTAAAAAGTTGAAGATAAATGGTAATCTTGTTAAGATAAATGGAGTTACAACTAAAAAGATATAAAGTTTTATTGATGTTTTATATTTTAAATGATATATATAAAACATCAATATTTTTTTGTATATTTATACATTATTTTACGGGGGAAGAAAAAATGAAGACAGAACTAAAGCTAACATTAAATAATTTAAAAAGCAATATCAAAAGAACATTATTTACAATTATATCTATAATGTTATGTTCAATATTGATATTTACTACCACCATTCTAGTTAGTAGTATCAAAAATGGAATTATAGAGATTTCAGAAAAAGAAAAAAATGATTATCATGTAATACTTAAAGATTTAAGCAATAAAGATTTTGAAAAAATAAAAAATAAAGAATATATTGAAAAAATATATATTCAAAAAATAAATGATACAGAACTGACAGAAGTAGATAAAAATTATGTCATGAAGGATAATGAAAAAAATTTAAATATATATATTAGATATAAAAATGTGAAAGATGTTTGCAAGTATTCAAACGATATATTACAAACATTAAATATATCAACTGATGAAATTGAAAATTCTAAAAATAAATGCGAATTTAATCAAAAACTACTAACTATATATGGAATTATTGATGTTGAAATCGAAACAGAAAACTATATACCTAAATGCATAGCAAGAATTAATTATTCATATGCTATTGAATTAATGATTATAATTATTTTTGCAGCAATATCAATTTTATTTATAATAATATTATATAATGCTTTTTTGATAACTATAAATGAGAGAAAAAAGGAGTATGCAGTTTTAAGCAGTATAGGAGGAACAGAAGGACAAATATTAAAAATGATATTATTTGAAGGCATAATAATGGGAACAATAGGTATTCTTATAGGAGGAATAATATCAATTTTTAGTTCTAATGTGATTTTGGAATTATTGAATAATATATTAAAAAATACGGGATATAATTTCAGATTTATATTAAATATAAGATACATAATATTATCTCTAGGAATTATTATATTTAATATTTTTATATCATCTATAATACCAAGTATAAAAGCAAGTACAACATCAGTTATTCAAGGTATTAGAAATAATAAACAAATAAAACATAGAAAGAATACTATTATAGAACGAATATTACCAATAGAAGGAAGAGTAGCAATAAAGAATGTGAAAAGGAATAAAAATAAATATTCAATTATAATAATGCTATTAGTAATATGTATGCTATCATATATTACAATAAATACATATATTCAATATGAAAAAGAAAGTGCCAAACTAATAAATAAATATGATTCAGATGCTAAATTATCCATAGATTTAACACAAAATATTAATTATAAAAAAATATTGAAAGACTATGAAAATAATACAGGAGATAAAATTGAATATACGGAATATAAACTCACAGGAATAAATGTATTGGTAGAACCCAAACAGGCACTTTTGACGAATAATGTTACAACATATAATGATGGAAAACAAAGTATGCATATGGTTATTGTAGGCTTAGATGATGAAACATATAATAATTATATAAAAAAATTAAATGCTCAATATGGGGATTATATAATTTATAACAAGGCTACTGAAATTTTGGAAGGACGAGATTTAGTATATACAAATTATGATGTATTAAAAACAGGTATTAATTTTGATTTAAATCTTATATCAGTATTAAATGATGAAGAAAATGGAGTGAATCAATATAAAAAAATAAATAATGGAAAATTGAATGGAAATTATATTATTACAAACGAAAATATAAAAGGATTTAAAGAATTGCAATTTAAGTATCTTGAACCAATTATTTTTACTAATATGGAAAACTATAATAATATTCAAAAAATAAATTCGGATTATAATGATACTGAAGGATATGAAGTTGAAAATTGGATTGTAAGTGATTTGGATGCAATATTGATAAAAGTAAAATGCAAAAATATTATGAATTTTTCAAGTTATATTGATAATATAGTAAAAAAACAAAATATAGGCATTGATGCAGAATATTATTCTTTAGAAAATCAAGAAAAAATAATTTATATAGAAATAGTTCAATTAATATTAAATATTATTGTAATTTCAATAATTATAATTGGTATAATTAGCACAATTAATATTATAAATGCAAGTATATGTGAAAGAAAGCAAGAATTTATAGTTTTAAATATTGTTGGAGCAACAGAGGAAAATATAAATAAAATATTAATGTTTGAATGTATCTATATGTTTCTTAAAGCATTAATGATAACAATAGTGTTATCGATTCCTATTATATATATGATTATAAAGCATATGCAAAATATTATTATTGAAAATAAATTATTAGTACCATTTGGAAAAATAAATTTATTTATTATGGGATTATTTAGTATATCCTTAATGATATTTAAGTATGCAACAAATTTTATAAAGAAGTGGCAAAATTATAGGAGGGAACAATGAATATTTTAAAAATAGAAAATTTAAAGAAAGTATATGGGAGTGGAGAAACAGAAGTTAAAGCACTGGATGGCGTTTCTTTTCAAGTAGAAGAAGGAGAATTTATTGCTATAATAGGACCTTCTGGGAGTGGAAAATCAACATTGTTACATTCAATTGCAGGGTTAGAAAAGCCAACAAGTGGAAAAGTGTATTTTTATGATAAAGATATATATAAAATGAATAAAAAAGAACTTACTATTTTGCGAAGACAAAAAATTGGAATAATATATCAATTTTATAACTTGATTCCAACTTTGAATGTGGAAGAAAATATAATATTACCAATGGAGTTAGACAGAAAAAAGATAGATACCAAAAAATTAGATGAAATAATAAAATTTTTAGGACTAGAAAAAAGAAAAAAGCATTTGCCAAATGAACTATCAGGTGGGCAACAGCAAAAAGTTGCAATAGGAAGAGCATTAATGATAAATCCAACAATAATTTTAGCAGATGAACCAACAGGAAATTTAGATTCAAAATCAAGTGAGGAAATTATGCAGGTTTTAAAAAAGGCAAATAAAGACTATAAGCAAACTATTATTATGATTACACATAATTTAGAAATAGCCAAATTAGCAGATAGAATTATAAAAATAGAGGATGGAAAGATAATATAAAACCAATTATCTTAAAAATCAACCGTTTATCATTTAAGTATTGATATAAAAAATTTTTAGATATATAATTCAAACATGTAGAAAGGAAAAAATGGGAATAAGAATATCGGAAAAAATAAATACAAATATTAAGAGCAATGAGATAAATATTATAATTGAAGCAAATTCAAAAAATAAAGAAACAGAAAAAATTTTTGATTATATAGCTAATTACAAAACAAACAAGGTTATAGTTACAGAAGACTATAAATCGTTTTATATAGATTATAAAAATATTATTCTATTTTATAGTAATGGAAAAAATAATTACTGTAAAACAGTTGATAATAAAACATACAAAATAAGAAGCAAATTATATGAAATAGAAAACATAGATGATAGTTTTATTAGAATATCGAAAAAATGTATAGTTAATGTCAATTTTGTAAAATGTTTTGATATGGGAGAAACAGGAAAGATAATAGTAAAGTTATATGATGATACAGAAGAAAAAGTTTCGAGAAGAAGGATTAAGGATGTATTAAAATTTTTGGAGGATAAGAGTTTGTAATATGAAAAAGAGAATTTTTAATGTTATAGTATTTTTTATAATAAATTATTTTATATTTAATTGCATATTTAGTTTAACAGAAATGATTATTCTAAAAATATGTGAATATAATACTAGTTTTTTGAATCTGTTTATAGAATCTATTAAAAATAATTTATTGTTCTTCACAATTATATATGTTATTATTTCTATTATTATGTACTTGAAGACAAAAAATACAATAAAAAAACTTAATGAACAATTGAGAAAATCAAGAGAGAGGGGGAAAACAAATGAAGAATAGAAAGAACGTCATAATCGTAATTGCTATAATTGTTATAGTTGCAATTGGATTTGGAATCTTTAAAATATCAACATCATATCTATTTAATGAAAATGGAAAAATTGAAGATGGACATGCACAATTAATAAATCATATAAAAAGTATAGAAAATGATGTTGAAAGAAAAAAACAAATAGATTATAGTTTAAGCCAAAATTTAATAAATCAAACAGAAGCAAAAGAATTATATTAATAAATTTAAGCTATCAAAAAGCGATAATTCGTTTGACAAAAGTAATAAAAAATTGCATAATGAATATACTAAAGGAAGTAATATTGCAAAATATTATGAAAAGGAAATCCCTAGCCTAAAGTAGGGTATAAAAAGAGCAAAGGTGAAAACCTTTGCTCGAAATTATTTTAAGAAGAAATGTTTTGAATAACTTAAGACTTTACAAGATAGATATTAATTTTATTAGTTTGATTTATTGTAATAATATTGTATTTATGATAAGATAAAACAAAATTAAGAAATACAGAAATATTAAGAGGTAAAATAATGAAAATAGGAATTGATATAGATGGAGTTTTAACTGATATAGAACAATGGCAATTAGACTATGGAAGTAAATTTTATTATGAAAACTATTGTTTAGGAATAAAAAATTATAAAGGATATGAAACTAATGAAATATTTGATGTAGATATAAAATTAGATGATGAATTTTGGAATAAATATTTTCGAGATTATTCAATTAATGTAGAAGCAAGAAAATTTGCAAATGAAGTAATTTATAAATTAAAAGAAGATGGACATGAAATTTATATAATTACGGCTAGAGGTTCTTTTTTAAGCCATTCAGCAGATGTAATGACAATAGAAGAAAATAGAAATATTGTATTAAATTGGCTAAAAATTAATCTATTATATAATACTAAAGATATCGAAGTTAAAATTCACGCAACTTAAAGTCAAAATTAAGCAAAAATCTTGGCGTTCAAATCTTTACTTTTTCAAGAAAAGATGGTATAGTATTAATCATAAATAATTGTACAAGAGCTATATATTTAGGAATATAATTAGGTTCAAATCCTAATAGCTCCATTTTAAGGATATGTATGAAAGTAGTTGAGGTGTGATTATAACACTTTATGTTGTTAATGTTAAACATTAGCCCAACTGTTCGTACTAGCTGTTCTTAAAGAGAAGGATTGGTTTAATTGGATAAGAAATTATGGTGTGACTATAACACTATGTAGTTGTTCTCCAAGAAAGGCTAATCCTTTTTATTTTGAATCATTACTATGCACATACAATCGAACTTTATTTTTTACATAAAATATGTTAAAATTTTAGAAGTTTAAAATTAATAATCTCCTATATGCAACTTATGGAGTTTAATATAAAGTAACTATTAACAATACAAGATGAAAGTCAATTGACAAGGAGGTATAATATATGGCAAAAGATTATAATGAAATTATGCTAAGAGAGCTCGAAAAAGCAGGTACAGGTGCGAAAATGACAAAAGTACCTAAATTAAGAAGAGCTAGTCCAGAATCTTTGTTGAAAATTGAACGAGGTATTGCTGAAGGTATTGAAAATAATAAAATAATGTCTCATAAAAGTTTCATAAATGCAAGTAACTCAAAAACTAATTAGTTATGGAGAAAATTGTTATGAAACAAACACTTATAACGCCAGAACAGCAGGCAATTATTGATGCATGAGGTAGAGTTAATTCTTTTTATGATACTTTTAAGGAGAATCGGACAGAAGGAGAATCAATCGAATGAATATAAAAGATTAATTAGAATGTCTATAGCTGATGATTATGATGAATTAATTGCTAGTTTAAAGTAACAATAATATTTAAAAAAAGCATGTATTGAATCGACAAGATTTAGTATGTACTTTTTTTAGTGTATTTATTGTAATAATTTTACTTTTATGATAATATAAAACAAAATTAAGAGGTATAGAATATTAAGAGGTAGATATAAAAATAATATTATGGAGGATATGATGGATAAATATATAATGATAACTACAACATTTGATAATAAAGAAGAAGCAAATAAGATAATTGAAATATTATTAGAAAAAAGATTAGTTAGTTGTTGCCAATTAAGTAATATAACAAGTTCTTACCACTGGAAAGGTAAAATTGAACATACTGAAGAATTATTACTACAAATGAAATCTAAAAAAGAATTATTTAAGGAAATTGAAAAAGTTATATTAGATAATCATAGTTATGAAACTCCACAATTAATTGCCTATAACATTGTAGATGGATATAAAGGATATTTAGATTGGATAGGAGAGAAAACAAAATAATGAAATTATATGTAATTAGACATGGACAAACTAACTGGAATTTAAAAGGAATAATACAAGGACAAAAGGATATTGAACTTAATGATAAAGGAATAAATGAAGCAAGAAAAGCAAAAGCTGAGTTCAATAGTTTAAAAATAGATTTAATTATGTGTTCTCCATTAAAAAGAGCAAAAGAAACAGCAAAAATTTTGAATACAGATAAAAATATAAACATTATATATAAAAGTGAATTAATAGAACGAGGACTTGGCGATTTTGAAGGAGAAAGTTGCATTACTGAAGAAGATGATATATATAATTACCATATGAATAAAACAATAAGAAATATAGAACCAGTAGTAGATTTATGTAATAGAGTTAATGAATTAATAGATGAAATCAAGAATAAATATAAAGGAAAAAATATTTTATTAGTTACGCATAGTGGAACAGCAAGAGCCATTGAAAGATATTTCTATGGCATTGATGAAAATGGAGATTTACCACCAGAAAATTTAAAAAATTGCGAAATTAGAGAATACAAAATAATGGAGAAATAAAAATGATATTTAGTGTATTAGCATTTATAGCAGTAATTGTAAGCATCTGTATAAAAGATAGAAAAAAATCTTTAGTAGTACAATCTTTAAATTGTATATGTGAAGCAATCTATGATTTTATTATATCTGCATTTACAGGTGCAGTATTAAGTATAATAAATTTTATAAGGACATGCTTATTTATAAACAAAGATAAATTTAGTAAAAAAATATATCTTTTGATATTAATACTATTTGAATCACTAATAGCAATTAATTGTATATTTACTTGGAATGGATTAATTTCATTATTGCCAACAATAGGTTCGATGCTTAGAGCATATTGTTTATGGCAATCTAATATGAAATTAGTCAGAATATCAGGTATAACAACAGGGATATTATATGGTTCATATTATATTTATTATCATAGTTGGTTTATGGTATTAGGAGATTTAATATTATTGATTACTGGAATAATAGCTGTATATAAAAATGATATAAAGAAAATATATAAAAATGAACAGATGAAATAAGGAACAAAATAAAATGAGAATAGGAATCGATATAGATAATGTAATATCAAATTTTAATGAAGAACTGCTAAAAGCATATATAGAACATGATAAAGAATTAAGAAACACAGGAATTATAAATAAAAATGCAGAATATATAAGAAATGGAATGTTTGATTGGACAGACGAAGAAGAAAAAAACTTTTTATAAAGAAAATATAGAAAGAATAGCTATTAATTTAAAAGCAATCGAAGGTGCAAGCAAATACATAAAAAAGTTAAAACAAGATGGACATACTATTTATATAATTAGTGGGAGAGATAATGGAGAATATACAGATCCATATAATATGACAAAAAATTGGCTAGAAAAATATGATATTGTTTATGATAAGTTATTTTTAGTAGATGCATATAATTCTCATTCTAAAACAGAAATATGTCTAGAAAATAATATAGATATTATGATAGATGATTCAAAAAGAATGTGTACAGATATAAAAAAATATGGTATTAGAGCATTTATTATGGATACACCGTATAATATAGAGATACTAATGAATTTGAACGTGTATGTTCATGGAAAGAAATATATGATATTATATCTAATAATAAAATAAATGTGATATTAGACACTGATACATATAACGAATGTGATGACCAATTTGCTTTATCTTATTTAATAAAATCGCAAGATAAATTTAATATAGAAGCAATAACAGTTGCACCATATTCTCATAATACAAGAAATGTATCTGTTCCAGAAGGACAAGAATTAAGCTATAAAGAAATACTTAAAATATGTAAGTGGCTTGATTTTGATACATCAAATAAAGTATTTAAGGGCTCGATGGACTATATTCAAAATGGATATAACGAAAATAATGATGCAGTTAATAAAATAATAGAAATTGCTTTAAAAAATAATAAAACCTACATACTTGCAATAGGAGCAATTACAAATGTGGCATTAGCAATAAAAAAAGAACCTAAGATAATTGGTAAAATAGAAATTATATGGCTAGGTGGAAATGAATTAGGATATAAAGATAATTTGGAATATAATTTCAGACAAGATGTAGAGGCTGTTAAAATTGTATTAGAATCACAAGTTAAATTAACTATACTACCTTGCAAAAATATAGTGTCTAATTTAAGAATTGATATTAATACTTTAAAAGAAAATATAGGAAATAAATCAGAGTTATGTGATTACTTAATAAAAAGGTTTTATAATGATGGATACCATGGGACTCAAGAAACAAGAGTTATTTGGGATATTTCAGTTATTGCATATATGATAAATAAAAATTGGTTTGAAACTAAAGAAATAAGTTCTCCAAATATAAAAGAGGATACTTCTTATGAAATAACTCAAAACAAGCATAATGTAACTTTTGTAACAAAATTGAATAGAGATAAAATATATGAAGATTTATTTAATAAATTAGGAGCAAAATAAAATGTACGATTATGTTTTACAATACGGATTTGATATAGAATCAGAAAATAATATACAAAATATAAAAAAATACTTGAAAAACAACAATATAAAGGATAAAGAAAGAAAATGGAGACCACATATAACAATAGATTTATATGATTGCACTAACCAAAATGAATTTATAGAAAAAGTAGATAGTATAGTAAATAATATAAAATGTTTTAAATTAGAATGTAAGAATTTAAATGATTTTTATAAAGAAACATTATATATAGAGCCTTATAATAAAGATAGATTATTAGAGTTAAAATCAATTTTTGATAATGTATTGAATGATTATAGAAAGCAAAATAGAAAAGAAAGAATATATAAGCCTCATATAACTTTATGCACAAATGAAAATATAAATCAAAGTTTATATGATTTAGCACATAATGTTTTTGAACCATTTGTAGCTAAAGTTAAATATATATGGATCTATAATCAAAAGATGGAATTAATAAAAGAGTATAAATTAAAAAATTAGGAGTAAATAAATGAGAATAGGGATAGATATAGATGATACTTTAACAGATATAAAATGATTTATTTAAGAAATAAAGAAAAATTGGAGATGAATTAAGAAATGAAAAATTATATAAAAAATTATCCAAGACCACAATTTGTTAGAAATAAATGGGAAAGTTTAAATGGAGAATGGAACTTTACATTTGATGATGAAAATTTAGGAGAAGAAAAAGGATATTATATTAGCTTTCCAACAAGAAATAAAATCAATGTACCTTTTACATACGAAACTGAATTAAGCGGAATAAAAGATGAAAGTGTGCATTATGTAGTATGGTATAATAAAAAAATACATATTTCAAAAGAAAATAAAAAAGCAATATTACATTTTGAAGGAAGTGACTATAAAACTAAAATATGGATTAATGGAAAATACATAGGAACAAATGAAGGTGGATACCATAGATTTTCATTCGAGATAGATAAATATATTCAAGAAGGCGAAAATGATATTACTGTAAAAGTAGAGGACTCATTAGCCAAAGAACAACCTAGAGGAAAACAAAGATATAAAAAAGAAAGTTGGAAATGTTGGTATATACAAACTACAGGAATATGGAAAACAGTTTGGATAGAATATGTGCCTAAATATTCTATAAAAAACGTAAAAACAACTCCAAATTTAGATAATAAAAATATACAATTAGAATATGAAACAAATATATCTGAAAAAGAATTAGAAGAAAATAATTTTTATATAGAAACAGAAATTTCTTTTGAAAATGAACTACTAATCACAAATAAAATTCAGCTTACAGAATTATATCAAGAAAATGAAATATCAATATGTGAAAATAATGCAGAAGTGAAAAAATGGTCACCAAAAGAACCAAACTTATATGATATTTGTTATAAATTATATTGTAATGATAAACTTATAGATACTGTATATTCTTATTTTGGCTTTAGAAAAATATCAATTCAAAAAGATAGAATATATTTAAATGATGATGAATTATATTTAAAATTTATATTAGATCAGGGATATTGGAAAGAATCACATTTAACACCACCAAGTGAAGAGGCCTTAATTAAAGATATAGAAATTGCATTAAAATATGGATACAATGGAATTAGAAAGCATCAAAAAATAGAAGATGAAAGATTTTTATATTGGTGCGATGTAAAAGGTATGTTAGTTTGGAGTGAAATGGCAAACTGCTATAATTATAATGATAAATCAATACAGCAATTTACAAATGAATGGATTAAAGTAGTAAAACAAAATTATAATCATCCATCAATTATTACATGGCTTCCTATAAATGAATCTTGGGGCTTACCAAATATAAGTGATAATATAAAACAACAAAATTATGCAAATAGTTTATACTATTTAACAAAATCAATAGATAATACAAGACCTGTAATTTCAAATGATGGTTGGGAACATACAATATCAGATATAATAACTATTCATGATTATAAACAAGATCCAGAACTGTTTTATTTAACATATACTGATAATGAGAAAAAAGTATTAAATAATATGGAAGAACATAATGGAAAACACAAATTATTTGCTGAAGGATATAGATATAATGGACAACCAGTTATAATGAGTGAATATGGTGGAATTGCTTTAGATTCTGAAAAAGGATGGGGATATGGAAAGCAAGTAGCTAATGAAGATGAATTTATACAAAGATTTGAACTATTAACTAAAAATATAAAAGAAATCCCTTATATATCTGGATATTGCTATACTCAACTTACAGATGTTCAACAAGAGATAAACGGACTAGTTGATGAAAACAGAAATAGCAAATTTAGTAAAAAAGTTGAAGATAAAATAAAAGAAGTTAATTAATTTTTATGTTTTTATTCAGATAATGATACATATGTAAAAGGGGAGAATGAACTATGAATATAGAAAAGCAATTACAAGATTTAAATGTTAATTTTGATGGTAAAATTGCAATTTATTATGATGATTTAAAAGGTAATGTTATTAAGATAAACGAAAAAGAAAAGTATAATGCAGCAAGTTGTATAAAAATATTCATTTTAATTGAATTATTTAATAGAATACAAAAAGGTGAGATAGACAGAAAATTTGAATTAGAATATTTAAATAAGTATTACGTAAATGGTAGTGGTGTATTGCAATATTTATCTAAAAATATTAAACTTCCAATAATAGATATAGCAACTCTAATGATGATTATAAGTGATAATGTTGCAACCAATATATTAATTGATTATTTAGGAATTGACAATATTAATAAAACAATTAAAAATATTGGATGTTTAGATACAGAATTGTTTAGTATGTTTAAATCAGTTGAAGATGAAGTCTTTTCTGAAACAACAGCATATGATTATTATTTAGTATGGAAAAAATTAAATAATAATGAATTGTTTAATGAAAAAATAACAAGCGAAATAATAAATATAATAAAAAATCAAAAATATCATGAAATGGTTGGAGATGGAATAGATAACATTTATAAAAAAGTAAATACTCCAATTGTTAATTATATCGTAACAAAAAGTGGTAAATATCAATCAGTCAGAAATGATGGAGGTATTGTTTCAACTATTTATGGAAATTATATTTTGACTATTTTAATTAAAGATTTTAAAGATGATTATTATTTATCAGATGAATATGTATATAGCCAGGGAAGGAAAATAAGTAATCTTATTTTTAATGAGTATTTAAAATTAGGAGCAAAAAACGAAAGAAGTGAAACAATTGGAAAATAAAAAAATAGATTTAAGTAGTATAAAAGTTGCAATTTTTGATTTTGATGACACACTAGCTATTCATAAAGATAAAGATTACTTAAAACATCGTAATGAAAACGAAGAAAATCTTTTAAATTATTACTTAAATGCTTATCTAAATCCAGAATCTTTTTATGAAACTATTGAACCTTGTTCAATATCCGATTCATTACAAAATTTGATTAAAAATTTTGAAACAAAAGGTGTAAAAATGTATTGTGTATCTGGAATGAAATTTTCATTTCATCTAAAAGCAAAAGAAAATTTTGTACATAAATATTATAGTAATGATATAGAAGTAATTTCAGCACGATCTCAAGAATTAAAGTGTGATGCTGTTAAAATTATTAAGCGTATTAACAATTGTGATTTAAATGAAATATTGTTTATAGATGATAACAAAGAAAATATTATCAGATTTAATAATATGGGAATACATGCATGGACGCCTGAAGAATTTGAACAGTTAATATAATAATTAACAGGAGAAAATAAATGGAACAAGAAACAAAGAAAATAAATAGAAGTATAAAAATATATCCATTATTTGCATCATTTACAGGAGATTTGATATTCTTCGTACCAATAGACACATTATTTCTAACATTGGTAAAAGGATTAAATGCCAGTCAAATAACGGCAATGACAATGGTTGCATTAATAATATGTATAGTATTTCAAAAAGTAATACTAGCTATTGTAAAAAAGATAGGAAATGTAAATTCATTAAGACTAGGAGCAACTATGTTGTTAATTGCATCATTAGTATTAACATTTGGAAAATCGTTTATTGCAATGTTATTATATAAAAGCATACATGAATTAGCAGTTATGTTTTTAAATATGGACGAAATAATTTTAAAAAATAATTTAAAAGCTGTAAATAGAAAAGATGATTATTTTAAAATAAGAAATAAATCAAAAATTATATATGCTATTATAACTTTATTTACTGCGTTAGTAGCAGGAAAAATGTTTAATGTAAATAATTATTTGCCAATGTACTTGTCAATAATAATATATGTTTTAGTATTAGGAACAGCATTTTTATATTATGAATCAAAAGTAAATAATGAACAAGAAATAAAGAAAGAACATAAAAAATTAAAAATAACATCAATAATATTCTATATAATATTATCAAATGCAGTATTTTATTCAATAATAAAAATGGGACAAAACAATAGTAAATTATTTATGCAATATGATTTTCAAAAATTCTTATCTGTTGAAATGGTAACATACTACATAACAACAATAGTATTTATATCAAGAATAGCAAGATTAGTAGGCAATGTAATATTTGGAAAGGTATATTCAAAAATAAAAGATAAAATGAGCATTGTTCTAACAATTTGTTTGGCATTAGCGTTTTCATTATTGATTATAGGACACTTTATAGAATTAGCATTTATCTGTAAAGTTATAATTATGTCTTTAGGATTTTTCTTAATATTAGCTATTAGAGATTCCTTCCAAACGTATATAGAAGATATTGCATTAACTATTTCAAACAAAGAGGAACAACAAGAAATTATAATTAAAATTGAAGTTTATAGAAGATTAGGAACATTAATATTAAGTGCTATTTTTACATTAATATTAATGAAATATGAACTAATTGTAATAGAATTTATTTTATTGAGCTTAAGTATTATTGAAATATTTATTAATAAAAGACTATGTAGCAAGTTAGCAAAATATGGTAGCAGTGATAGATAGCAAATAATTAAATGCTATCTATTTTTTAGTTAAATTTGTAAAAAAATACCTGTTGAATATATGGTTTTTAGTATTGTATAATCAACTTAAGAGGTGCAATAATTTATGAGAATAATAAAAAAATATGGAAAAGACATATTATATAAGGAATTAAGGAAAAGCTATAATTTTTTTATTAAAGAAGCAAATACAGATAAAAAAAGCAAAGGCTATGGACTAATAAAAGATAAAACAATTTTAGCTGATAATATAGCAAGTATAGCATCAGTAGGATATGGTTTATCAGCATTAGTTATCGGAGTAGAACATAATTGGATAAAATATAAAGAGGCTTATGATAGAGTAAACAGAACACTAGAAACCTTTATAAATAACGTAGAAGGAAAAAACGGGTTTTATTATCATTTTGTGAATATGCAAACAGGAGAAAGAGAATGGAATTGTGAAGTATCAATAATAGATACAGCAATTTTTATATGTGGTGCTATAACTGCAGGTGAATATTTCGGAAAAGAAGTAAAAAATAAAGCAAATATCTTATATAAAAGAATAAATTGGGAATGGTATAGAAACGAAACAAACAATTTATTTTATATGGGATATAAACCTGAAAAAGGATTTTGGGGACAATGGGATGGATATGCTGAACAATTAATGATGTATGTATTAGGAGTTAGCTCACCAGCATATCCAATAGATAAAAGTATGTATTATGAATTTAATAGAAAAAAGAAGGATTATAAAGATATAAAGGATATAATATATACATATTGTGGAACATTATTTACATATCAATATTCACATGCATGGATTGATTTTAGAAATTTAACGGATATTAATGGAGTTAATTGGTTTGAAAATTCAATAAAAGCGACAAAAGCAAATAGAGAATATTGTATAGATAATAAGAACAGATTTAAAACTTATGGAGAAAACTCTTGGGGATTAACTTCTTGTCTTTCTCCAAAAGGATATATAGGATCAGGAGCTGAACCTTGTGATACTAATTTAGAGATAGAAAACGATGGTACAATATCTCCATGTGGTGCAATTGGCTCAATAGTGTTTACACCAAAGGAAAGCATACAGGCTATGGAATATTATTATAATACATTTAGAAAATTGTGGGGAAAATACGGCTTTAAAGATGGCTTTAATTTAGAAGGGAAAAAAGGCTGGTTTGCAAATGAATACATAGGAATTGATAAAGGAATAGGAATGTTAATGATAGAAAATTATTTAAATGAAACTATATGGAAATATTTTATGAAAAATGAGTATGTCATTAAAGGATTAGAAATGTTAGAATTTACTGATACTAAATCAGAAGATTTGAAATTTAACAAAATATAATTTGGAAGAAATTACAATTGAAATAGTATATAAAAAATGATATAATATATGTAGATGTGTAATATCACATAATAGTAGTAACAAATAACCAAAATGTTTTAACTAAAATGGAGGTATTAAGATGAAAATTTGTATTTTACGGAGAGATGGAGAAAATGTTCATAATGGAATGGTAGAAGTGATGTTTGCAATAACAGAGAAATATTTTGGAAAAAGAAAATTATTTTTAGATAAGAACGAAAAAGAATTCACACAGATGATTACTTTTTCAGTTTCTGATAATGAAGATTCGTCCAATATAGTTCAATTTATAATTGCAGTATCAGAAGTAAATCCATTATATGCTGTGAGGATTTTGAAGTAAAAGCAATGAAAAACTCTAACCTAGCAAATGCTGATTAGAGTTTTTCTTTTTTGCCGTCTTAAAATACAAGTTCTCTACTAACATAAGCCAACGAAATCCACTTGGTATTCATAACAACTGTCATCAAAAAATCGACTGTTGAACATTTGATAGGAAATATTTCTAAAGGTGAATAGTCTCCAGGATACCTTTCTCTGTCATGTAATGTCCACGAATCGTGATACATTTTTATGGTTAGTTTTGGCTTTTCTGGACTATACTTTGCAAATCCTCCATATGGTTTATCTCGAAGTTCATCAAAAGCATTGCTAACTGCGTCAGCAATTCTTGAAATATCTTCGGAATTTACCACTTCTTTGGTATGTTCTGCAAAATGTTTTTTGAGTTGAGTAATTACTTCATCCCTTGTGGGTGGAGTAAGAAAACTAACATCATTGCTGTTGTTTTCCGTTTTAGTAAATGATGTCCGTGTGAGAGTATTAACTCTTGGCATAAAAAGTACCTCCTAATATTTTAATACTACAATTATACCATAAAAAACGAGATTTTTCAAGGTGAAGTTAATTTGCGATTTACATAAAAATATGTTATACTTTATAAGTATTGATTTTAGAAACCAAAAAGTAAAACAGATAACTTGGAGGTTTCAAACCTCCAAATGACTTTAAGGAGGTAGCAATGTCTAAAAGAAAGAAACATTCAGGAAACTTAAAAAAACAAACTAAAGTAAAAAAAGAAATTTTGCAATTAGAAGATTGTTCAAAAAATGATGAATGTGGTGTTTCATCGGTTGATGAAATAAAAGTAATTGTTTTCTATAATGGTCCAAATTACAAAGTGAAAATTTCAATTCCTAAACGGAGCATAACCAAGAAGATACTAAAAGTTCAAAATAGTAAGTTTGATTTATATATTCGATTTGAAGATACTGATTATAGTAAATCAGGAGGACACCTTTATATAGAACTAAAGGGAAGATACAAATTGGATGATAGATTAAAAAAACCAAATGAATGTAATGAAGTAAAACTTGGAATTAGTTCTAAAAGATATCATGGTAATATTGTATTGCAACCAGATTTTTTTATTCCAGAGAATTGGTCTTCATCAGTTGATTCAAAGGAAGATGAAATTGCATTTAGACATTATAAGAGTGATATTAGGAAAATGGGAATAAATGCAAGTAATTATACTAATTATGAGAAAAGCAATGTTTATCGACCATTTCATGGGGGAGATTGTACAGGAGGAAAATAGTATGGCATTTGAAGATTATAAAGATTTGGATTTAAAACCTGAAAAGGCAACAGAGGAAGAAATTGAACAACTTAGAAAAAAATATGGAGTATCAGATTTTAATGATAGTTCAATGGCAAGAGAATTTCTTCGTAGACAAGAAGAACAAAATTAAAGAAAACTATTTAAGTTATATCAGATATTGAGTGAATGGAAGAAGGAGATTATCATGGCGATAATTTCCTTCTTTTTTTATTTTAAATTTTTCTCAACTTTGTTTTTGAATACTTATTTTTTAAAATAAAGTAGGAGGTGAAAAGATGAATAAAAAATTAGAAAAATTAAAAAAATATTTTGCTATATTCATGTTTTATGCTATAATGTTAAAAACAAGAAAGATAGTTAAGTACTAGAAGTCATAAAAGTCTTATATCATAGAAGGATTAAAATAAATAAAAATATATTAAAAGGATGTAGATATGAATAAAGAAGAAATAATAAAATATTGTTTGACATTAGAGGATACATATAAAGACTGTCCATTTCCAAATGATTTTGAATCAGTAACAATGAAACATATTAAAAATAACAAATGGTTTGTTCTAATTATGAACGTTAATGATAAGTTATATATTAATGTAAAAACAAATCCAGATTATTCTGACATATTAAGAAATACTTATGATTATATAATACCTGCTTATCACATGAACAAAGAACATTGGAATACGATTATTGTAGATGAAAAAGTGGACAAAACATTAGTAAAAGAATTGATAGAACAAAGTTATCAACTAACAAAATAAAAGCAAATAATAAGCAAAATAGGAGATTAAGGTGAACAAAAAAATTTTAGTATTAATTATAGTTATCTTTCTTTCTTTTATAATAGGTATAACTTTTTTTATGATAAATAATGGGTGGTATTTAAGAATATTTAAAAATACATACATAAAAGAAATTGATGGAAAAAAATACTTATGCATAGAATCATATAGCAATAGATTAAGAAAAACAATTATTTATTATGAAGAATATAATACTTTTACATATAAAAAGACCGAAGAATATATAGAAGAATTTTATAATGATAATGGAAAGCTAGAATATAGAGAATATCATAGAGTACCACAAACAAATTCAGTAATATATTACTATGATAATAACGGAAATATTTCAGAAACAAAAACATATTCTGAAAATGGTTCAATAGTTGATATGCAAGAAAATAATTGATAAATTGCAAATTAAGAGCAATATTTGAAAGTGAGTATAGTTTTATGATAAAGAAAATATTTTTTAATTTTATAAAAGTAGTATTAATAATTTTACCAATAATTGTTTTCTGCACAGATTTTATTAAGTCATTTTGGGGTCCGATATATAAATTAAATGTTAATTCTAGTAATATTACAGCTATTGAAGAAACATTACAGAAAGATAATATTGAAATTGAAAATCTAAATAATGTTATTAAAATTGAATTATGTGGGCAAGGATTATGGGATTATGAAAGTTTGGATTTTTATTATAGTGATGGTAAAAGTAAATCTGTTAATTTATATACTACTGAACAACATTATTACATAGAAGAATATTTATATAATAATACATTTAACTATGATTATATATTTAAAATTTCTATATTTATAAGTTTGGCAACAATTGTTTTCACTATATATGTCGGTATAAGAAAGAAAAAATAAAGAAGGGAGTTTTTTAAAATTATGAATAAATCAAATAAAGTTTTTGAAGTAATAATAATTGTATTGATTATTGCTTTAATAATAATGTCTATTTTATACTTTGACATGAGAGCCAAAGCAAAGAAAAATTTAAATGACTTCTTGAATCAATGTGAAGTAACTTCTAATTTATATAAAGAATTAGATGAATTAAAAAATAATGATAATAATTTAGATGGTAATTTCTTATTTTCAGAAGAGGGAAAATAAATATAAATAATGAATAGTGAACAGAATTTTTTCTGTTCATTATTTGTATATAAAGAGAAAATTATAATAAAATAAAAAAGTTGTAACTATTTTAGCAAAAAAAGACACTATATTAGTAGGAGAGTAAAAAATAATGGAAAGTGTAGAAGAAATATACAATAAGTATGCAAATGCAGTAAAAAAATACATATTTTGTATTACAAAAGATATAAATTTAGCAGAAGATATTATGCAAGAAACATTTATAGTTGCAATTAATCAAATAAATAAATTTCGAGGTGACTGTGAAATTTCTGTATGGTTATTTTCTATTGCAAAGAAAATTTTATATCAAAAAACAAAGAAAAATAACAAAATTAAAACAGTTTCTATTGATGAATTAGAATTTGCAGATGATAAAATATTAGAAGAAGAATATATAAACAAAGATAACAAAATAAAATTATTTGAAGCTCTTCAAAAATTAGATGTTAATACTAGAGAGGTAATGTATTTAAGATTAACTGGAGATTTAACATTTAAGGAAATTGGAAAAATATTAAACAAAACTGAAAATTGGGCAAAGGTTACATTTTTTAGAGGAAAACAAAAAATAATAAAGGAGATAAGAGTATGAAAGAACTAAATTGTGAAGTTATAAAAGATTTGTTACCAAGTTATGCAGATAAAATAACTAGTGAGACAACAAATAAACTAGTGGAAGAACATTTAAGACATTGTAATAAATGCTCAAAAATATTAGAAGACATGAACAAAGAAATTGACGCAGTATTATTTAATCAAAATGAACAAATAGATTATTTAAGAGGGTTTAGAAAAGAAAAGAAGATAGCAATTATTAAAACTATTTGTATTTTTATAATTATTATGTTAGTCCTATTTTTATTTTTCCAAGAAATAGTATCAAGATTTAATTTTGCTGTTGATATTAACAACCTTTATATTTCTTATAATGCAGAGGAAAAAATAGATGAAAATACAACTGAATTGCAGTTTAATGTTATAGATACAAAATATGATTTAAACTTTGAATATGACACATCAAATGGAAAAGATATATATATTATGCCAGTTGGAAAATTTACTTATTTCACTAAGCCTAGTAGAACAATTTTTTCTTTTAATATAGATGAAAAGACTGAAAAAGTATTTTTAAAAGATAAAAAAGGTAATTTAAAAGAAATATGGAATAGGGATAATGGAATTTTAATAAAGTAAAAAAGTATAAGTGTAAATATTGAGCCTCAAAGGCTCTTTTTATTTTATAAAAAATTTAATAAAAAAATGTTACCTTTTTCAAAAAAATGGTAATATATAAATAGATATCTAAAAAGGAGCTCTAAAGCAAAATGAAAAATAAAAAAATAAAAGAATATATCATTAATGGAAAATTTGATATGGAAAAAATAATGAACGATTTCGCACGGATATATATTTATGATAATAAAAAATAGCGGATATTTATTTGATGATGAAGATATAGAAGAAATAGCATCAGATGTGTTTCTTGTAATATGGAAAAACAAAGAAAAATTAGACATTAATAAAGAAATTGCTCCATACATAGCAGGAATAACTAAAAAATTGATATTAAAAAGAAAAAACAATATCAAAAATAACAATGAAAATATTGAAGAATATGAAAATTTATTATATGAAAAAAATAATGATATACATATTAAAATAGAAGAAAACGAAAAAATAAATATATTAACTAACGAACTAACAAAAATGAAAGAAGAAGATAAAAATATTTTTACATATTATTATTATCAGTCAAAATCAATAAAAGATATATCAAGTTTATTAAAAATATCACAAATTATAGTAAAATCAAGACTATCAAGAATACGAAAAAAATTAAAGAATGAATTAGAAAAAAGGGGGTATGGTTATGAAAGAAGATAAAATAATAGAAAACATTATAAAAAAATCACAAATAAAAATAGCTGTATCTGAATTTGCAAAGGAGAAAAAAGAAATGCCGAAAATAAATAAAATTTCAAAATATGTTGCAGCAGCGATTATAACATTAGGAATAGGAACAGGAATAGTATATGCAACAGGAACTGCTATTTATGATAAAATATGGAAACAACCTGAATCATATAAAGTATCTAATGAAATTACTGAAAAAGATAAAGAAAATGCAATTAGTGAGGAAGATGCCAGAAAAAAAGCAGAAGAATATTTACGAAAAATAGGATTAGATGATGAAATAAATGGATTAAGACTAAATAAAAGTTGGCAAGAAAACGATATTACATGGAATATAGAATTTACAAAAGGATCAATGATTATAGATAGTAAAGGGAATTTTGAAAGTTTAAATATTCCATCATATAATTATACAATTCCATATAACTATGGAATTATAAGAGAAGAAGCAAGAAAGACGGCAAAAGAATTATTAGCAAAATATAATCCAGAAAATAGTAATGATAAATACGAATTAGTATCACTTCATAGAAATATGGAAAATGATAAGGCTTCATATATTTGGTATGCAGATTTTTATAAAAAGTATGGTGAGTTATATAATATGTATGAAAAAATATCAATCGGATGGATACCAACAATTAATGGATTATATAGTCTAAATATAGAAAACTCAAAATATGAAAATAATGAACAAATTATTACAAAAGAGGAAGCAATAAGAATTGCAACAGAAAGAGATAAAAAAATTGAAACAAGACATAATATATCAACTACCGAAGCACAAATTGGTATCGATAAAATGAATGCAGATGTTGTATATAGAGAGAAAGATATAGAAAATTACAATAAAGGAGCAATTAATTATGAATGTGATGAAAATGGAACATATAAAATAAAAGATAACGCAGAATTTTACAAAGTTGATAATCGTGTAAGAAAAGTTTGGGAAGTAAAGATTTTTTATGATTATTATAATGAATATTATCAAGAAAGATATGTTTATTATGTTGATGCAACAACAGGAGAAATTATTGGTGGAAATAGCTGGAGTGGATCAACTGAACAAGTAGCACAATTAATTGAAAGTCAATATAATCTTATAGAAAAATAAAAAGAAGTCCAGTATGAACTCTATTTTTTAGGGGGTATAGTTCAGTTTGGACTTCTTTTTTGATAATAGAGTATGATACAATAAAAAATATTTATATAAAATTTAAAAACTAAAAGATGTAAATTTATATTTAAAAGATTAGAGTTATTAGATAAAAAGTATAAATATGTTGTTTGAAAATATTTTTTGTGTTAGAATATAAAAAACAATCATACTACTTTGTGAGAAAATATTGTAATTGGAGGTAATGATATAATGGAAAAATGGAAATGCCCAAAATGTGGAAATGAAGAATATGAAAAGGACCAATTTCAGGCAACTGGAGGGAATTTTGCGAAAATTTTTGATGTTCAAAATAAGAAGTTTATAACAATTAGTTGTACCAAATGCGGATACACGGAATTATACAAAACAGGAACAAGTGAAGCAATGAACATATTTGATTTTCTAATGAACTAGGTACAAAATAAAAAAATATGGAGAAAAGATATATGAAAAAAATATTAAAATATGGAACAATTGCAATTATTATAATGGTAACAATTATTATAGGTATAAATTTATATGTAAAAATATCTACCAATAAACAAATTGTGAAAAAAACAGATTATACAAAATTATCAAACATAGATTGTATAATAGTTTTAGGTGCTGGAATATGGAATAATGAACCTAGTCCTATGCTAGAAGATAGATTATTAGAAGGAATAAATTTATATAAAAATAATGTATCAAATAAATTAATAATGAGTGGAGACCATGGTAGAGCAGAATATGATGAAGTAAATATAATGAAAAACTATGCTATTGAAAAAGGAGTTAAATCAGAAGATATTTTTATGGACCATGCAGGATTTTCAACTTATGAAAGTATTTATAGAGCAAAAGTAATTTTTAAAGCGAAAAGAATTGTTATAGTAACTCAAAAATATCATTTGTATAGAGCATTATATATTGCAAAACAACTAGATTTAGAAGCATATGGAGTTGGAGCAGATCCAAGACAATATGTAGGAGCAACATATAGAGAAATAAGAGAAATATTGGCAAGAGATAAAGATTTTATAAAATGTATATTTAAGCCAGAACCTACATACTTAGGAGAAACAATTCCTGTCAGTGGTAATGGAGATGTTACAAATGATTAAATAAGCAAGTGATTGATACTCACTTGCTTTTATACTATATATTAAAAAAATTATGAAACTTTATTTAATGTTACTGTTATATATAAATGAAAGCAGGTAAAAAATGGAGAAAGATTTAGATAAAAAATTGTACAATGATTATTTGAATGGAGAAAAGGAAACATTTGAAATTCTTTATAACAAATACAAAAATAAAATTGAATATTTCATTTATAACATAGTAAAAGACTATCAAAAAGCAGAGGATATAGCACAAGAAACTTTTATATATGTTATACAACACCAAATGAGAGAAAATAGTTCATTTAAATACTATATATATCTTGTTGCAAGAAGCAAAGCACTAAATTATATAAATGTAGAAAAAAGAAGAAATGAAATAACAGAAAAATATCTTGCAAATGATAATGAACAAATTGAAAAAGACGTATTAGATATTATTACAGCAGAGGAAAGTAAAAAAGAACTATTAGAATCAATAGAATTGTTAGATGAAAGATATAAAAATGCAATTTATCTCGTAAATATTGAAGGTCTATCTTATGAAGAAACATCTAAAATATTAGGAGAAACTCTACAAAACACAAAGAATTTAGTACATAGAGGGAAAAAACAATTAAGAAAAATCCTGCTAAAGAAAGGATTTAATGAAATGAATAAAGTTTTGAAAATTTTTGTAATAATTATATGCATTACAATCGCATTATCAGGAATAGTCTATGCTACAACAGTTATATATAATAAGTATATAAAAAATAATACAAATCATAATATTACAATGAACCCATCATATCAAAGTACACTAGATGAAAATACAATAAATAATTTATGGGTGGGAACATTAGATTTAGCATGGAAAGAACTAGAAGATAAAATTGGATTAAATAAGATAGAATTAGAAGGTGAAATGCCACAAATTGCAAATGATTTAAATGAAAGTACATTTTCAAAAGAAATGCTGAATCCAAATGATTATAAAATAAATGTAGAAAGAACAGTTACAAATGGATACAAAATAGATGCTACACTTAATAAAGAATTGAATTTTTTAGAATCATTTGATAATTTTAATGATTATAAATGGACATTTGGAAACAGTGATGAAGCTATTAAATATTTTGGAATAAATAATGTAAGTCCAGAAAAAATGAATAAAAATGTTGAAATTCTATTTTATAATAAATTAAATAATGGTAGTTTATTAAGTAATGATATGGCTATAAAATTAAAGACAAAAGAAGGAGACGAAATAATACTTTATAGAACAGATGATAAAAAATCATTTGACGAATATTATGAAGACATAAAAGCAAAAACAAAAAACTATAAAGGACGTACAGAATTTTCAGAAGATGACGAATTAAGAGTTCCATATGTAAAGGTAAATGGAATGATTAATTACGACCAATTATATGATAAAAAGATAAAAAATTCTAAAGGATTATACATATATGATGTTATCCAAAATGTTAATTTTTACTTGAATGAAAGAGGATGTAATTTATCAAGCAAAGCAACTATGGTTACAGAATATATGGGAATAGGACAAGATACAAAATATTGTTATTTTCAAGATACTTTTATAATATTTATGAAAGAGGGAAATTCTGATAAACCATATTTTGCATTAAAAGTAGATAACAATGATATTTTAGAAAAGATAGAAGAAACAGATGGACCAAAAATATTTGATAGTACAACTTTAGCAGATAGAGAAAAATATTATAGCAAATATTTACAAGGGGGAGAATATAAATTTTTTGAAGATGAAAAATATGAGTATTATTATCCTTCACAAAAAACAAAGGTTGTTATGGTATATTTTCCAAATTGGGTTGCAATGACAGCAGAAGAAGCATTAAAACAAGGAAAAATATCTATGGATTTGTTAGATAAATATGAAATTGAATATTTTAAAAAAGAAAAATAATTGTAAAAGACTTTAATCCTTTAATTATAAATTTAAAGTAGAAAAAATAAGATTACCTAATAAAAGAATAGCTAATTTTAGCTATTCTTTTATTTACAATTACTTTCATCAGAAGAATTAACATTCTTTTCGCAAATTTTCGGTGGCTCTTTAAAACTCAAATACCAATTAATTCCATTTTGATTTTCTTTAATATAATTTTGTCTTTCTTGAAGCTCTTCAAAAGTCTTTGGAGCAGGAATAATAACAGGTTGCCCAGGCATCCAATTTGCAGCTGTTGAACCTTTACTACAATCAGCCATTTGCAAAGCTTGAACAGTTCTTATAATTTCAGGTACAAATCTACCAACATTTAAAGGATAGACAAAAATAGTTCTAACAATACCATTGTCATCAATTATAAAAACATTTCTAACAGTTTCTGTTGCACTTACATCATTTGAAATCATTCCATATTTTCTTGCTATTTGACCATTTCTATCTGCAACAATAGGAAATGGAAGCTGTATGCCAGTTCTACAATAAATGTCATACATCCAAGCTAAGTGAGATGGATTGCTATCAATACTTAATCCTAAAAGTTCAGTATTAATTTGTTGAAAATATGTATAAGCTCTAGAAAATGCTATCATTTCTGTTGTACATACAGGTGTAAAATCTCCAGGATGACTAAAAAATACTAACCATTTGCCTTTATAATCATTTAAATTTCTGGGACCAAAAGTTGTAGTTGCTTCAAAGTCTGGTGCTTTTTGTCCTATTTTAACATTTCCGTTCATCATTAATTCATAGTCCATAAAAAATAAACTCCTTTCATTTTTTATATATTATTATAAAAAACAAAAAAGAGTGAGAAATTTTTATATAATTAAATAAGAAATTATTGAAATTTCGAAACAAATAAAAAAATGATATATAAAAAATATAAAACTTTGCAACATATAGTAATATTTTCATAAAATAAAAAGACACTTTTGTAAAAAATATTACACAAACTGACAAAAAAATTGTATAATATAAACCCTAAAAAAGAAACAGTAAAATTCATAAAAATAAAAAGGGAGATGTTACTAAAAATGAGAAGCTTAGAAACTAAAAGATATATACTAAGAATACCAGGAGTAGAAGATGCGGAAGAAATTTATGAAAGATGGGGAACAGACAAAGAAAATATGGCACAATATAAGGAACATAGTATGTATAAAAATGTAATTGAAGCAAAAGCAATAATCAGTGCAGCAATACGAGAAAAAGAAGACGGAGTTATATATTGGATAATAGAAAACAAGAAAAATAACAATATAGTTGGATATATAAATCTACCAGCAGGTGTAATAAAAGACAAAAAAAGAGAAATAGCATTTTATTTTTTAAAAGGATATAGAACAGAGGGAACGCCTGAAGAAGTACTAAAAGGTGTAATTGATTATATTTTTACAAAAGAAGAATACGAAACAATAATTACAAAATTTTATGCAGCAAATGAGCAAGACACAGAAGTACTTAATGATGTACTAACAAAAGTTGGAATGACAAGAGAAGGTATTTTAAGAAATAGATTGATTAATGACGAAGGAAGAAAAATAGATAAGCATATATATTCTATTTTAAAAGAAGAATGGATAATAAATAAAACTAACAATAAAAATAATAAAGTATATGTGAAATAAAAAACTTATAAAATCTCTTGACATATTAATATTTTAGAAATAAAATAGCATTGAAAAATAAAATGTTAATAAAAAAGAAAAAAATGTTAACAATAAAAATGTTAGGAGGAATTAATATGGCATTAGTAACAACAAAAGAAATGTTTGAAAAATCAATGAAAGAAGGATATGCAATAGGAGCATTTAATGTAAACAACATGGAAATAATACAAGGAATTGTAGATGCAGCAGCAGAAGCAAATTCACCTGTAATATTACAAGTATCATCAAGTGCAATAAAATATGCAAGAATAAATTATTTAATGAAAATGGTACAAGCAGCAGTAGAAGAGCATCCAAATATACCAATAGCAATACATCTAGACCATGGGCCAGACTTTGAAACAGCAAAAATGTGTATAGACAATGGTTTCACATCAGTAATGATAGACGGTTCAAAATATAACTTTGAAGAAAATGTAGCATTAACAAAAAAAGTAGTAGACTATGCACATGCACATGGAGTTCCAGTAGAAGCTGAACTTGGAAAATTAGCAGGAATAGAAGACGATGTAAATGTAGCAGCAAATGATGCAATGTACACAGATCCAGCACAAGCAGAAGAATTTGTAAAAAGAACAGGATGCGATTCATTAGCAATAGCAATTGGTACAAGCCATGGAGCATACAAGTTTAAAGGTGAAGCAAGATTAAGATTTGATATTTTAAAAGAAGTAAAGGAAAGAATACCAAATACACCTATAGTATTACATGGGGCATCAACAGTAATACCTGAATTAGTAAATATGTGTAATGAATTTGGTGGAAATATACCAGGAGCAAAAGGTGTTCCAGATGAAATATTACATGAAGCAAGTATTTCTGGTGTTTCAAAAATAAATGTTGATACAGATTTAAGACTTGCAATGACAGCAGGAATCAGAAAAACATTTGTAGAAAATCCAAATGTTTTTGATCCTAGAAAATATTTAGGAGAAGCAAGAGAATTAATAAAAGAAACAGTAAAACACAAAATAGTTGATGTTTTCGGTTCAGCAAATAAAGCATAAAAAAAGGGATTACGGAGCCACCACTCCGAATCCCTTTTTGCTATCAAAAAAGATTATTATATATTAATATTAAAGAAAAAGTCCCAATCCATAATCTCGGTTTTTTTATGGAGTAACATTTATTGTTTTATTATTAGTATATATAACCATTCCAGGCTTAGAACCAGAAGGCTTTTTAACAAATTTGACTTCACAATAATCAACTGGAACATTAGAAGAATTGCGGGCTTTACTATGTTTTGCCGCAAGCTCAGCAACCTTAACTAAAATATCATTACTAGGATAAGGCAAATTGTTATCAATTTTTAAAATAGTATGGCTACCATGAAAATCCTTAGTATGGAACCAGATATCATTTTTATTTGCAAATTTTAAAGTTAAATAATCATTTTCTTTGTTATTTCTACCAACCAAAACAGTATAACCATCAACAGTATATTTTATAGGATTAAATGAAACTGTTTTATTTTTAGTTAATTTAGATTTTTTTACTTTAGAGTTTTTCTTACTTAATTTAGAAGAAGTTTTTTCTTTAAAAATATCATTTTCCGAAATTTCTTCATAAATAGCTGCAACTTCTTCAATAGTTGAGCAACTTTCCAATTCATAAACAACGCTTTCAATATAATCAAGCTCTTTTAATGTATCAGCTTTTTGTTTAGATACAATTATTAGTGCATTTTTAAGCTTTGAATATTTTTTAAAAAATCGTTTTGCATTTATACTAGGTAAAAAACGTTTATCAAGATTTATTGTAATTTTTGAATTATTGTCGTAATAATTTTCTAATTCTACTTTATCAACATTTTTATTAGGAATTCTATATAGATTAGAAGTTATAAGTTCACCATAAAGTCTATATTTGTCCATATTGTCACATTCTTTTAACTTTTCATCAATGTTATAAAGTCTTTTTTTATATTTTTTCAAGGTATCTAAAATAAGTTTTAAAAGGGTATTTCTATAATTTTTAAATTGTTCATTAGTTTCCTTATTAAAGTAAAAGTCATCAATAAAGAAATTTAATTTAAAAGGTTGGTTCGATATATTTTTTGAAACTAAAAAATAATCTTTAACCATTCCATCAGTATTTTTAATAGTTTCAAATGATAAGTTGTCAGTTCCAATATTAGCAATAATTTTATTTGTATAATCAAATATCTTTTTTAAACTATCATCAGTTATATCAATAATATTTAACTTTTTAATTATAGCATTAATAAAGTTTTTAGATATTCCATTAAAAGTATTAGCAATTTTTGAAGGAAGTTCATCAACCAAAATAGAATCTTTAGAAGATGCAATTAAATACTGCTTAAAATCCTCAAAGTTCTTTAATTCAAGAAAACTTAATTTATCAGATGTTGGAAAAGAATATTTCGTATGTGGTAATATATCTCTAAAGTTTTCATCAATTTCTTTTATATGTCTCAAACTATCTATAATTATATTTGAATCATCTAATAAGATTATATTACTATGTTTTCCCATTAATTCAATAACTAATTTTTTAGAAATAATATCGTCTAAGTCATCAAAACCTTCAAATTCAAGAATAATAAGCCTTTCTAAATCAAATGTTATTATATTTTTTAATTTTAATCCAATCAAATTTTTACGTAGTAACATACAAAAATTAGGAGCAACTTGAGGATTAGATTTTTGGTGTGTTGTTAAATTAATTCTACAATATTGTGAATCTATACATATATTTAAAGCATAGTTTATACCATTTTGATACATTCCTAAAACTATGGTATTTTTATTTGGTTCAAATACTTTGTCAATTCTTGCGCCTGCAAGCTGTGATAATTCTGATGTTATTGCCTTTGTAACAATACCGTCAAATGCCATTTTTCATCATCCTTTTTTCTTTTATTTTATACATAAATGAAATAAATAAATAAGTGTAATTATTGTATGTTCATTTTGATGCTTTTATAGAATATCATAAATTAACATAAAAAACAATATATTTTATCAATGAATTCCTTGCAATTTCAAAAGCATTATAGTAAAATAGGAATATATTAAATAAAGGGGAGAACACATGAAAAAGAAAGTATTAATTTCAATGATTTTTATGTCAGTATTAATAATACTAGGAACAGTAAAATCAAATGCAGGAAGTCTATATTTAAACGACTTAGACTTTAAAGCACAAATCAAAAATGATGGAAGTATGGATGTAGTTGAAACATGGGACATAAGAGTCCAAAACACAAACACATTATACAAATCATTCAAAACAGACAAAAATAAATATTCAGAAATAACAAATGTAACAGTAAAAGAAATAACAGCGGGGCAAGAAGAAACAGACTTTATAAAAACAGACAATTGGGCATATCATGTACAAAAAGGATATTATTATGGAACTAAAAATGAAGAAGGTAATTTCGAAATAGGATGGGGTGTAGGACTAGACACATCAACTGAATACAAAGAATATCAAATTTCGTATACTATAAAAGATGCAATAACAAAATATAATGACTATGCTGAGTTATATTGGCAATTTGTCGGAGAAGATTTTGAAGTAAATGCAAGAAAAATAACAGGAACAATATATCTACCATCAAATGTTTCAAACAAAGAAGAAATTAAAGTTTGGGGACATACAAAAGGGCTAAATGGAACAATCTATGCAACAGATACAAATAAAATAGAATTTCAAATAAAAAATTTTAAAAATGGAACATATGTAGAAGCAAGAACATTATTCCCAACAAGTCTAATAAATACATCTGGAAAAACTAAAAATGCTAACATTTTAGACAAAGCTGTAAAAGAAGAAACTAAATGGGCAGATAAAGCAAACAAAGAAAGATGGATGGCAGAAAATAGTGATAAGATATTTATGTGTGTTTTTGGATTAATATTGGTAATAATTACACTAATAATAGTATATTTTGAAATTAAAAAAATTAAAAAATACAAAAATAGACTTAAAGAATTAGAAATTGAAGGAAAATTTAAGCCAACAACTGAATATGAATATTTTAGAGAAATTCCTGATGAAAATACAACACCAGGAGAAGTAATAAAAATATTAAATCCGAAAATGTCAGAGTTTACAGCATCTGTATTTGGAAAAATTTTCTCATCAACTATATTAGATTTATCACTAAAAAAATATTTAGAAATAAAAATAGAAAAAAATGAGAAAAATAAAGAAGTCATAAATATATATGTTTTAAAACAAGTCGGAGATGGATTAAAAGCAGATGAAGAAAAAATTATGACTTTAATAAAAAATGCAGCAGGTGAAAAAAAGGTAATAACTTTAAAAGATTTACAAAAATATATCAAAGATCATCCTTCTAAAGTAGAAAGTTTGTTATTATCAACATTTAGAGCAGTTACCCAACAACTTGACAATGATAAAATATTAAATAATGATATATACAAAGAATACAAAAACTTAGAAACAGCAAAATCAGGATACATATTACTAACAATGTTTTTATTATTCTGGTCAACTTGTATAATACCTATCATACCAATGATTTTAGCTATAGTAAATGTAGTGCTATGTGGAAAAATAATGAAAAAATTAAATATACTAACTCAAAAAGGAATTGATAGACAAACTGAATGGAAAGGCTTAAAAACTTTTATGCAAGAATTTTCTATGCTAGATAAAAGAGAAGTACCAGAATTAGTTGTATGGGAAAAATACTTAGTATATGCAACAGTAATGGGCGTAGCAGATAAAGTCATAAAACAATTAAAAATTGTTTATCCAGATTTTGATAAAATGTCAGACGGACTAACAACATATACGTATATGAATTTAATGTTACATACGGATTTTAGTAATAGTTTTTCAAATGCAATAAGTTCTTCTATACAATCAGCAAGAGCAACATATTCTTCAACATATTCATCAGGTTCTGGTGGAGGAGGTGGATTCTCTGGTGGTGGAGGATTTGGCCGGAGGCCGGAGGCGGCGGTGGCCGGAAGATAAATTATTAAAATAACAATGTGCGAATGAAGGGAGAGAAAAATGGCAAAACCAATAGTAGCAATAATAGGAAAACCAAATGTAGGAAAATCAACATTTTTTAACTATTTGGCAGGAAGTAGAATATCAATAGTGCAAGACACACCAGGAGTAACAAGAGACAGAATATATGCAGAAACAAACTGGCGTGGAAGAAAGTTTACACTAGTAGATACAGGTGGTATCGAACCAGATTCAGAAGATATCATCTTATCTCAAATGAGAGAACAAGCAAACTTAGCAATATCAATGGCAGATGTAATTATATTTTTAACAGATATAAGACAAGGGGTAACAGCAGCAGATAGAGAAATTGCATTAATGCTTAAAAAATCAGGAAAACCAATAGTTTTAGTTTGCAACAAAGCAGACAACTATGAAAAAGACAGACAAGAAGCATATGAATTTTATAATTTAGGATTAGGTGATCCATATCCAATATCAGCATCAAATGCACTAGGTATAGGAGATGTATTAGACGCAATATATGAACATTTTCCAGAAAAAGATGAATCAGAAGATGACGATGAAACTATAAAAGTTGCTGTAATAGGAAAGCCAAATGTAGGAAAATCTTCTTTAATAAATAAAATATTAGGAGAAAAAAGAACAATAGTAAGCAATATAGCAGGAACAACTAGAGATGCAATAGATTCACCATTTGAAAATGAACATGGAAAATATGTCTTAATTGATACAGCAGGTATCAGAAAAAAAGCTAAAGTAAATGAACAAATAGAAAAATACAGTGTTCAAAGAAGCTTGCTTGCAGTAGAAAGAGCAGATGTATGCTTAATGATGATTGACGCAAATGATGGTGTAACAGACCAAGATGCTAAAATTGCAGGTGAAGCTCATGAAGCAGGAAAAGGTGTAATTATAGTTGTAAACAAATGGGATGAATATGAAAAAACAACAGGAACTTTGGAAAAATATAAAAAAGAAGTTTATGAAAAATTATCTTATTTATCATATGCACCAATGATTTTTATATCAGCAAAAACTGGACAAAGAGTAGATAAATTATTTGATATGATAAACAATGTAGCAAAACAAAATGCATTAAGAGTATCAACATCAGTATTAAATCAAGTAATAAATGAAGCAATAGCAATTGTTCAACCACCAACAGATAAAGGAAGAAGATTAAAAATTTATTATGGAACACAGGCTTCTACAAAGCCACCAACATTTGTAATTTTTGTAAATAATAAAGAATTATTCCATTTTTCTTATCAAAGATATTTGGTAAATCAAATTAGAAAAGAGTTTGGATTGGAAGGAACGCCAGTTAGAATTATTGTCAGAGAAAAGAGTGAAAAAGAATAAAAGTTGGAAAAGAATTAAATTTGACGCAGATAAAATTGTAATTATTTTCTAACGAAAAGGAGGTAAAAAAAATGGCAGCATACATTATAGTAGCAATCATAGCATACCTAATAGGTAGCGTAAATTTTTCAATACTAATAAGTAAAAAAATGGCAGGATTTGATGTAAGAGAAAAAGGAAGTGGAAATGCAGGAACAACTAATATGTTACGTTCAGTTGGAAAAAAAGCAGCTGCAATCACTTTAATATGTGATATTTTAAAAGGAGTTGTTTCTATTGTAATTGCAATAATTGTAGGAAACATTGTAAAAAACTTAGATAGAGAATTACTTTTACAAATAGCAGGAATTGCAGTAGTTATAGGACATACATTCCCAATATTCTTTGGTTTCAAAGGCGGAAAAGGTGTTGCAACATCACTTGGAGTATTACTTATGAGCAATTGGCAAATAGGATTAATTTGCTTAGTATTTGCACTTGTATTAATGGTATTAACTAGAATGGTATCATTAGGTTCATGTGGAGCAGCAGTACTATTCCCAGTTTTAACATTATTCATAAATCAACATTACACAGTTTTAACAGAAGGAAAAAGTGGTAGAGTTTATTTTGTATATAGTGTAATATTAGCTATAATTGTTTTATATAATCATAGAAGTAATATAAAAAGAATTTTAAACGGAACTGAAAATAAATTAGGAAAGTAATATGCCGGGACTAAACAAAGGAGGAAAAATATGAATATTGCAATAATAGGAAGTGGAAGCTGGGGAGTTGCATTAGCAGTTCATTTAGCAAGCTTAGGACATAACATAAAAATATGGTCTTTTATGGAAGAAGAAAGAGACCTTATAAACAATGAAAGAAAATGTAAATTCTTACCAGGATTGAATTTGTCAGAGAATATACAATGCTCAACAAATTTTGAAGAAGTTATAAAAGATAGTAAATTTATTTTACATGTAACACCTTCAAAGTTTACAAGAAATATTTTTAAACAATACAAACAATATGTAGGAAACAAACCAATTATTATATGTTCAAAAGGATTTGAAAAAGAGACACTTGAAACATTAGATGAAGTAATTTTAGAAGAAATGCCAGAAGCAAAAGTAGGTGTTTTATCAGGACCAAGTCATGCAGAAGAGGTATCTATTGCAATACCAACAGCATTAGTAATTGCTTCTAAACATCAAAATATATTAAAAACTATACAAGATGCTTTTATGTCAGAAAAAATGAGAATATATACATCAAATGATGTTAAAGGTGTCGAACTAGGTGGAGCATTAAAAAACATAATAGCTTTTTGTGCAGGAGTTGCAGCAGGAATTGGACTTGGAGACAATAGTTTTGCAGCACTAATAACAAGAGGATTAAAAGAAATATCACGTTTGGGCGTTGAATTAGGCGGAAAAGAAGAAACATTTTATGGCTTAAGTGGCTTAGGTGATTTAATAGTTACATGTTTAAGTGAACATAGCAGAAATAGAAAAGCTGGGATGTTAATAGGACAGGGAAAATCTCTTGAAGAAACCAAAAAAGAAGTTGGAATGGTAATTGAAAGCATTGATAATATTGAAGTTGCATATGAACTTGGAAAATTGCATAATATTGAAATGCCAATTGTAGAAACAGTATATAAAGTTTTATATGAAAACTTAAATCCACAAGAAGCTGTCAAAAATTTAATGACAAGAGATAAAAAAATGGAATAGAATTTTTAGAATAAAATAAAGAAAATATGAAATAATATTTATAAAAAAGCTTTCAGTATTAATAAGAAATTTTAGAATATAAAATAAAAAATGAAAGCAAGATTGGAGGAATAAAAATGGAATTTTTTGATAAATTAGGAAAAAAAGCAAGTGAAGCATATAAAGTAACAGCAGATAAAACAGGAAAATTAGCAAAAGAAGCTAAACTAAGAATGAAAATATCAGATTTAAAATCACAAATAAACACTATATATAAGGAAATAGGAGAAACAGTTTATCAAAAGCACACAAGAGAAGGTGAATATGATATTACTAAAGAAATAGAAGAAAAATGCACAAAAATAGATGTTTTAAGTGATGAAATAGAATCAAATCTAAAACAATGCTTAGAATTAAAAGATAAAAGACAATGCCCAAGTTGTTTTGCAGAAATTGAAAAAAACGTAAAATTCTGTCCTAAATGTGGAGCAAAACAAGAAGAGATACAAGAAGAACCAGCAAAAGAAGTTGAAATTGTTGAAACTGAAGAAACACAACAAAAAACAGCAACAGAATCAGAAAAAGACAATTTAGAAAAAACAGTAGAAGTAGAATCAAATCCAAATTTAGATGATGACAAAACTGTAGAACATATAAGCGAAGAAGAATAAAAAAATTAAAAAATGTAGCAATCTATAAACATAACTATATGTAATAGATGTAATGGTTGCTGATATATTGATATTTGTAAGTGACCGAATGTGATTGAAACGATATTAGAGTTTATTAAATATTTTTGGACAAGAGTTCACTTTAGTGGAAGGGAGTCCAAAAAATATTTTAGAAAATCTTATATTGTGTATTGAACCGAGGTCACTTACAAATATCAATATATCAGCAACCATTATCCATTATTCAGTAACAAATAGATTGCTACATTTTTAATAAGGATATCTTTCATATAAATATTTAATTAAATTATTAGCGTTTTTATCTGTAACATGTATATATACTTCAGTATCCAAAGAAATCCACATTACAATTTTAAAATCATTAAAATTATCAATAAAAATACCAATTATTTCAGTAATTTCAATTGGATTTTCATATTTATGTTCCCAAATTAGAGAATTATTTATATCAAAAGAAGAATTATAAAAAGAACTCAAAAACTTTTCTAATTCTTTTGAACTTTCACTATACAAATTTACCGAAACCATAATTTTCTCCCATAAAAATGTTCTTTATTTTTAGTATATTTCGTAAACAAAAAATTATACATACTAAACTGATTTGGAATAGTTTGTTATAAAAAAGTAAATAATAAAGAAAAAATAGATACATCTTTATAAAAATAAAGTAGATGTAAAAGGAGGAATATTTTGAAAAAATATGCAAAAATAGCCTATATAGTCTTAATTCTTATAATTTTAATATTTGGATTTTCAATGTACAAAGTTTCTGGAAAAAATAATACAAACGAAGATGTAAAAGATAAAACATTATCTGAAATAGAATACCTAGAAAATGAATTAGTAAATTTGTTTAATGAAGTTAATAACATTAAATTTGAAAATTACACAATTTCGGCAACAGAAATTAATGAGAACAAAACACAAAGTAAAAATGAAGAATCTACAAAATCAGAAGATGGTAATGGCAGTAAAAATGATTCAGGAGATGAAAGCAAAAGCTCTAGCAATTCAAATGGTTCAAGTGATAGTTCGGGAAAAACATCAACTAATAGTGAGTCAGAAGAAATAAACAATAAACAATACAAGTTAGAAACTAATGGAGTATTAACAAGCACTACTGATATTAATTGGACACAAATAAAAAATGATGTGGAAAAAATATACACATCAATATATCCTATGACAATTGATTTATATCAAACAAAAACAAATCAGGAAGATATAGTTAATTTCAACAAAGAATTTGATAGTTTAACAAAATCAGCAAAAGACGAAAATAAAGAAAATTATTTAATAGAACTTGCAAAATTGTATGATTATTTACCAAAATTTATAGAAAATTGTACAAATAATCAAAGCAAAAATGTAGTTATAAAAACAAAAAATAATATCTTTAAAGCATATAGTATTTTAGATAAAGAAGATTGGAACAAAATATCAAGTAATATAAATGCTGCATCACAAGAATTTACAAAACTTATAACTAATGTAAATCAAAATGAATCTGTAAATCATTATAACGTAAATAAAGTATATGTAATAATAAACGAGTTACAAAATGCAATAAATTTAAAAGATAAAGAAGTTTTTTTGATAAAATATAAAAATTTACTGGAAGAATTAGAAAATATATGATATAATGCAAAAAGAGTAAATTGAATAGTCGCTGGTAACTTCCGAAAGGAACTACGAGAGGAAAGTCCGGGCTCCATAGAGCAATGATGCTAGATAACGTCTAGTGGGGGCAACCCTAAGGAAAGTGCAACAGAAAATAACCGCCCATATATGGGTAAGGATGAAAAGGTGAGGCAAGAGCTCACCGGTTCTATGGTGACATAGAATGCTGTGTAAACCCCATCTGGAGCAACACCTAATAAAGAAGATTAAGCCTGCTCGGCGCCTTCTTGAATTGCGTGGCTTGAGGCATATAGCAATATATGTCCTAGATAAATGACTATTTTAAAAGACAGAACCCGGCTTACAGATTTACTCTCTATTTCTGATTTTATTTTAGGGAGGTAATTAATTTGAAGAAAATTGTTGGTTTTCAAAATAAAGGAGGAATGATATTGACAAGAAAATTAGAGATAATTGATGAAGAAATAATGTCTATTGTTGGAAAAAGGGGTATGAAAAAATTAATTAATAATATTCAAATAGATATTAGGAATTTAAAATTAGGTAAATTAATATGTTATAATGAAGAAGCTGTCTTTGAAGAATTACAAGATATAATTGACAATGCCATTATGGAGCAAAACTATGAAATATAATATTTACTTAACAAATAATGCTAATAATATGATAAAAAGACATATATTATTTTTAAGTAAAGTAAGTGTAAAGACATCTATAAAATTAAAACAAACATTTAAAGAATATATAATTATATTAAAACACTATCCTAAATTAGGAAAAAAATTAAATTTTAAAAGAGAAAAACCACCTTCAATAAGGAAGATGGTAATTGACAAAAGGTATATTTTAATATATTTTATAATCAATAACAACATTTACATAGATACAATTTTAGACTCAAGGCAAAATAACAAATATTAAAAATCAAAAATTTTAAAATCAATTGGTAATTCACCATAAAAATTCAAAACATTATTATTAACAGGATGAACAAACTGCAAATTATAACAATGCAAAGCCTGTCTATCAATTAAATCAGAAATAGAACCATATAAATCATCACCAATTAATGGATGTCCAATAGCAGCCATATGAACTCTAATTTGATGTGTTCTACCAGTTTCCAAAATACATTTTACCAAAGAATAACCATTAAATTCTTTAATAACTTCATAATGAGTAATAGAAGGTTGACCATTTTCAGAAATGCATCTTTCAATAATACTATTTTCTTTTCTAGCAATAGGTAAACTAATAGTACCAAATTTTTTATCAAAAATACCATTACAAACAGATAAATATTCTTTTTTAAATTTATGGTACTTCATTTGAGAAATTAAACATTCTTGTATATACTCGCATTTTGCAAAAACAACTAAACCTGAAGTATTTAAATCTAGTCTATTAACAGGTCTTACTTTTTTCTTTAACCCAATTTTATCAAAATAAAATCTAATACCATTACACAAAGAATCAGAATAATGTAAAATAGAAGGATGTATTGCAATACCAGCAGGTTTATTAATTATAAGCAACCAATCATCTTCAAATACAATGTCTAAATTCATTTGTGTAGGTACAATATTAGAATTGTCTTCTTCATAATTAAAATCTATAGTTATAATATCTCCAGCATTTGTTATACTTCTAGTATCACAAATTTTGTTATTTAATAAAATCTTTTGCATTTTTATTAGTTTATACAATAGACGTGAAGATATTTGTAGTTCATTTTGTAAAATTTGGTTTATTGCTTGTTCATTTGTTTTTACTTGGTATGTAAGTTTCATTTATTAAATCTCCTTAAATGTTTTATTTGGTACATATAATATCATTTTTTAATTATAACAAGAATATTGTAAAAACACAAATTTTTATAATAAATCAAATATAAATTATTTATGTAGAAATATAACTAAAACTGTTGAAATACATGATATGTTATGTTAGAATAACAACATAGAATAAAAACATACAAAGGAGGAAATAATATGAAATGGAATACAAGAGATTTTAATATGAATTAATATTATATTTAAAGCACATTAAAAGCAAAAATACATAGGAGGGGTTATAAAAATGTTAAAAAAGGAAAATAAAGGAATAACGTTAGTAGCGTTAGTAATAACAATTATTATCTTATTGATATTAGCAACAATATCAATACAGTCATTAACAAACACTGGATTGTTTGCAAAAGCACAAGAAGCAAAAGAAAAAACACAAAATGCAGAGAAAAATCAAGCAAGAATACTAAATGAATATGAAGATGAATTAAATAAATATGTATCAGGAGTATCTAAAGTTGATACAGACTGGACAGGAAAAGTAAATAAACCAAAATTAATGACTGGAATGACAGCAATAAAATTTAATGATCCAACAGGAGATGAAAAAGCAAGCGAAGGAAGTGTTGTAAAAACAACAGATACAGATACAGCATGGTATGATTATGATGCAAAAAAATGGGCAAATGCACAAACAGAAGATGGAAGTATGTGGGTATGGATACCAAGATTTGCATATAGAGTAAATAAATCAACACAAACATTTGATGTAGTATTTCTAGAAGGAACAACAGACTATTATTATGAAAATGGAGAAAGAAAAGAGGCAAAAAGACAGAAAACAGAAAATGAAACAATAGATACAACAACAGGATATACAGTGCATCCAGCATTTACAAATGAAAGTAGTATAAATTATGCAAATGGAGGATGGGATAAAGAGTTAACTGGAATATGGGTTTCAAAATTTGAAGCAGGATATGCAAGTGGGAATAATAGTGCAACAGTAGCAGAAAGCTCAGTAAAATATACACAAGCATCAGTAGTAGCGTTAGAAGGATGGACAACAGCAAGAAATTATTTTGATGGAGAATATTGGGAAAAAAATGGTGATAGTTATCAATTTAAAAATGGAGTAGCACCATCAATAAAATATCCAACATTTCAGGGACTGACATATTCAATGAATTATATAAATCAAAATGATGCATTCAATGTATCAAAAAAATTAACAGAAAATGGAAACATATATGGATTAAGTAGTAATTCAACAGATAGTCATCTAATAAAAAATAGTGAATGGGGAGCAGTAGCATACTTAAGTCAAAGTAAATATGGACTAAATGGGGCAAATATATATATAAATAATGTTAATTTAAATAACACAATTCAAAGTGTATATGCAGTAACAGGATGTGCAGGAGCAACAGAAAATGCAAGTGCAGTTGCAACAACAATAACAGAATTAAATAATAGAACTACTTCAGGAGTATATGTATGGACACAAAAAAGTGGAACAAAAGCAAGTACAACAGGAACAATATATGGAATATATGATATGTCAGGAGGAACATGGGAAAGAACAGCAGGTTTGGTAAATAATGGTAATGAAAATTTAACAAAATATGGACAATCATTAATGAATGCATTAAATAATGGAAAAAGCTCAAAATACGTAACAGTATATCCACATGATTCATCAGTTGATAAGACAGGAGCAAATATAGATACAGCAAGTGCAGCAAACTGGAAGGCAAATACAAAAATATATGGAGATGGAATACGTGAAACATCAACAGCTGGAACAGGTAAAACATCATGGCATACAGACTACTCTTACTTCCCAGCAGTGAACGGTCCGTTCAGCGTACGCGGGGGCAATTATTGGGACACAGACGGAGCTGGTTTGTTCTATTTCTCTCGTGATGATGGCAGTAGCGGTTACCGCAATGGGTTCCGCTCAGTGCTTGTCGCTCAGTAGCACCTTTAAAATCTTATTATCCTAATGTACTTTTATGTAGCATGAATTATAATAATGAATAGTGTATTATATTGCATATAATTTTTAAATAAAAATCCCCCTCAAATAATATCTTTATATAGGTACTATTTAAGGGGGATTTACTTTTTATTTGGTTGCAGAGCAAATTAGGACTGTCCCTTTTGTCTCATATCTAGTTCAAAATAAAATTCTACTCCATTTTCTAAATTTTTTACTCCGTATTTATTATCATAGTTACTCATTATTGCTTTTACAAATGCAAGTCCTATTCCTGTTCCTCCATCTTCTCTATGTCTTGATTCATCTGCCTTATAAAATCTATTCCAAATCCTGTTTAAGTTTTCTTCTGAAATTTGTTTTCCCGTGTTGAATACCTTAATGCAAACTTTTTGTTCTTCTTTGTTTATTTCATTTGATATTTTAATGTATTTTTCTCCATACATTTCTTTTACATTTTTTATTGCATTTGTTAAATAATTTGTTAAAACTTGTTCGATATAGAAATCATCTGCAAATACTATTATATCTTCATTTTCATCAAATTTTATTTCTGCTTGTTTTTCTTCTATCATCACATTTGTTTTTCTTATCACTTCTTTTTCAAGTTCTACAATGTTAAATTCTTTATTGTTAAATTCTCTTTTTCCATATTCTAGTTTCATTAGTTCTAGTAGTTGCTTTACTAGCTTATCCATTTTATTTGTTTCATCTAGTATAACTTCTGCATAGAATTTTCTGCTTTCTTCATCATTGTTTACATTTTCTAGTAAGCCTTCACTATATCCTTGAATAAGAGCTATTGGTGTTTTTAGCTCATGCGATACATCTGAAATAAATGTTTTTCTCATTTCGTCTATTTTGGATTTTTCTTCTATGTCTCTTTCTAGTTCTATGTTACTGTTTCTTAATTGCTTTATTGTTCTTTCTAGTTTGTCTGACATAGTATTTATGCTTCTTCCTAAGTCGTTTATTTCGTCTCTTGCATTTGTTACTTTATATTTTTGGCTGAAATCTAAGTTTGACATTTTTTTCGCTATGTTGTTTAGTTCTAGTATTGGTTCTGTAAATTTTTTAGAGACTATTGTTACCATTATTGAGGCAATTAATATTGTAAATCCTGCCATCATCAATAAGAAATTGTTTGATATACTAACACTGTCTTGTATTGAATTTAATGGTATACGTATGTATAAAAAATATCCATTTTCTAGTTTTCCTGATAACATCATATATGATAGTCCATTTTTAGAGTCTCTTTGTTTCTTTATTGTAAAATTATCGTTTGATTCTAATTCTTTTCCGCTTTGCACTTTGTCTAATATGTCATTTATACTTCCTATTACTGTTGAAAAGTTTTTGTTTGTTGTATATAAATTTATTCCATTATTATCTTTTATTAAAATATCAAAATTGTTTTTTATTGATAGTTTTTCAAGTTCTGTTTGTAAGTCATTGTCTTGTCCTGGTGTTTTATAATAGTCGTTTAACGATTCATATACTGATTTTAATGTGTTTTGTTTTTTATATAAATAAAATTTTTCTAGGGCAAAGTTATTTACTATTATTAGGAATAGTATTATTAGTAAGACTGTTGTGCTTAGTGTTAAAAATAATTTTACTTTTACTGATGAAAGTACATCTTTTATTTTATTTAATTTCAAATTTATATCCCACACCTCTCATTGTTTTTATATATTTTCCTCTTTTTCCCAATTTATGTCTAATTTTTTTTATATGGCTGTCTATTGTTCTTGAGTCTCCATAATAATCATAATTCCATACATTGTTTAGTATTTTGTCCCTTGATAATGCTATGTTTTCGTTTTCTACTAGATATACTAATAGTTCATATTCTCTTAGACTTAGTTCTAATACTTTTCCGTCAACAGTTACTGTTCTTCCTTCTTTGTCTATTTCTATTCCTCCATAGTCTTTTACTTCTTTTTGTTCTCCTTGTGTTCTTTTTAGTATTGCTTCTACTCTTGCTACAAGTATCTTTGGACTAAATGGTTTTGATATATATTCGTCTACTCCTAGTTCAAATCCAAATAATTCATCTTGTTCTTCTCCTCTGGCTGTTAGCATTATTATTGGTATTTGTGATGTTTGCCTTATTTGCCTTAATACAGACCATCCGTCTAGTTTTGGCATCATTACATCTAATAATATTAGATCTATTTTCTCTGAGTTTTGTTCAAATACTTGTAATGCTTTTTCTCCATCTTCTGCTTCTAATATACAGTATCCTTTGGCTGTTAAGAAGTCTTTTATTAATTTTCTCATTCTTGATTCGTCATCTACAATTAATATACATTTGTCCATGTTTTTCATCCTTTCTTTTTTATTTTTGTTGAAAGTGTTTTGATTTTTATGCATAAATTTTTTATATTAATGTATTTTTTCTTATTTATTATACTTGTTTTTTGTGTCCTGTTTGTGTCTATTACTTGCTTTTTATTTTACTACATTGATTTTTATTTTGCAATAGGTTGATTTTGAACCTTTTTTGTAATATAATATTTTAGTGCAACTATGTGTTTTGCTGAAAGGAGGTTCTATATGATATTGCAATTTATCTTTACAATAATAGCAATTCTAATGATTCCTGTAACTATTCATTTTTGGAATAATCCTGTAAAATGGGTTAAGCGGTTACTAGAATCTAAAAAACTCAACCCTGATATATTTATGATTTTTCATGTAGGGCTGTGTGTACTATTTGCTATCATTGCAATATTTATGGCAGTTCCTATTATAAAGGTCTGGTTTATAAATTAAAGAGCCTAAAAAAGATCCCTGTAGGGACCTTTTTTAATTTTTTACAAATACTGTTTTTGTATCATATGCTAATTCTACATTTTCTTCTCTTAAAATTTGCATAATTTTAAAGTTTATTTTTTCTTTTTCTTCTAAGAAACTTGCATAATCTATAGAGTTTGTATAACTACAAACCATTAAATTTATTCCATTATCTGTTATATTGTCAAATCTTACTATAATTGTTTCATCTATTACGTCATCATGTTGTACTAATAGCTCTTTTATTCTTTTCTGAACAATTTGTACTTTTTCTAGTGGAGTATCTAAATCTAGGCATAGATTTACTTTGTTTCTTCTTTTTTCCATTCTACTCCAGTTTATTATTGAATCATTTGCAATTACAGCATTTGGTATATTTACTACTGAATTTTCAAATGTTCTAACTCTTGTACTTCTAAATGTAATATCTTCTACTGTCCCTTCGTAGTTTTCTACTTCTATCCAGTCTCCAACTACAAATGGTTTGTCTAAGAATATCACTAAACCACCAAATAAATTTTTTGCTGTGTCTTGTGCTGCAAGTGTTATTACAACACTTCCTACTCCTAAACCTGCTACTAATCCATTTAGGTTAAATCCTAAATCTGTTATTATCATAAATCCTGCTACTATGTATACTAATGCTCTAATTGATTTTAATATAAATTTTAGCATTGAATCTTCTACTTCTGGATTCATTTTATCTTTTAATCTATTTACTAGGCTGTTGTTTGTTGTTAGGCTGTTTGCTATTCCATTTGCTGATAGTACTATAATTGATATTTTAAATAGTTGGTCTATCCAATCATTTAACCATTTTCCTGTATTTAATGGTTGTCTTAAAAATACAAAAGCTACATATATTCCTAATACTACATAAAATACTCTTAATGGTGTATAAAATGCATTCTTTCTTATTAATTTTTTATTTCTAGTTTTTGGTTTAAATATTTTTACTGTCATGTATGCTAAGCTTCTACTTAAACATCTAAATAATATGTATATTAATATTGCTATTCCAATATCAATTATTTGTGTCGTTTGTATTCCTTTTATTGTTTCCACAAAATTTCTTATGTTTTCCATGTTTAATCTCATCCCTTTCTATCAAGAAAGACACTCACTCTTGACATTGTTTATATACTTGTCAAAAATGGGCGTCTCTGTTAATAATTTGTGTTTCTGTCAAAAAGGGGCGTCCCTTTTGACAACTTTTATCCCATGTAATCTCTTAATTTTTTAGATCTTGAAGGATGTCTTAGTTTTCTTAATGCTTTTGCTTCTATTTGTCTTATTCTTTCACGTGTTACATTAAATTCTTTTCCTACTTCTTCTAGTGTTCTAGATTTGCCGTCTTCTAGTCCAAATCTTAATTTTAATACTTTTGCTTCTCTTGGTGTTAGTGTATTCATAACTTCTTCTAATTGTTCTTTTAGAAGTGTATATGATGCTGCATCATGTGGAGCTGGACTGTCTTCGTCTTGTATAAAGTCACCTAAATGACTGTCTTCTTCTTCTCCAATTGGTGTTTCTAATGATACCGGGTCTTGTGCTATTTTTTGTATCTCTACTACTTTTTCTACTGGAATTTCCATTTCTTTTGCTATTTCTTCTGGGGTTGGTTCTCTACCCATTTGTTGTAATAAGTTTCTTGATGTTCTTATTAATTTGTTTATTGTTTCTACCATATGGACTGGTATTCTTATTGTTCTTGCTTGGTCTGCTATTGCTCTTGTAATTGCTTGTCTTATCCACCATGTTGCATAAGTACTAAATTTGAATCCTTTTGTGTAATCAAATTTTTCTACTGCTTTTATTAATCCCATATTTCCTTCTTGAATTAAGTCTAAGAATAACATTCCTCTTCCTACATATTTTTTGGCAATACTTACTACAAGTCTTAGGTTTGATTCAGCTAATTTTTGTTTTGCCTCTTCGTCTCCTTCTAGTATCCTTTTTGCTAGATTTAATTCTTCGTCAAATGTTAAAAGTGGTATTTTTCCTATTTCTCTTAAATACATTCTTACTGGGTCATCTACACTTATTCCTTCAAAGCTTGTGTCTGTTATTTCATCTAGTTTTAATTCTTCTACTTCTTTTAAATCTTCTATGTCTGGTTCTTCTTCAAAGTCATCTGGTAATAAGTCTATACCATCTTTTTCGAATTCATCAAATACTTCATCCATTTTTTCTGGATTTACGTCATTTAGTTTTGTTGCTAAATCACTATATGTCATTTTTCCATTTTGTTTTGCTTCTGCTATTATATTGCTTATTTTTTCTTTGTCTGTCTTTTCGCTTTTATTTGTGCTTTCCTTTTTTGTTTCTTTTTCTTCTTTTACTTCTTTCACTTCATTAACTTTTTTTACTTCTTCTAAATTTTCTTCTTTTTTATTAGACATGAATTTACCCCCTACTTAATTCTTGCTAATGTAATAATAATATTACTTAACTCTTTTTCTAATTCCTTTTTTTCTTCATTGTTTGAAGTTTGTTCTAATAATTCTAAAATTTCAAGCTTTCTATTATTTAACTTGTCCCTTTTATATGCTTGAATTATATCATCTATAGCTTTCTCTAAGTTTTCTATTTCGTAGTCTTCTGCCATTATCATTGTGATTTGATTTTGTTGTTCTTGTTCTAATGTATCTATTATTCCATTAATATTACTATTTCCTTTTTCAAATTCTTCATACAATTTTTTTGCTATTTCATGATTTATTTCATCTTGAAAATCTTCTGGTTTTATGTTTTGTTTTATTATTTCAAATATTGATAAATCTCCTGATAGTAATATTGAAATTATTGTGTTCTCTCTTCTTTTTATTGCTTGTGATACTTCTTTCGTTTCTACTTTTTTGTGTGTTATTATTGGTTTTGCTTTTTCCAATATTTTTTCACTTTTATCATTTTTATATGTTAATTTGTTTACTTCTGCATAAATTGCTTCTTTTGAAATATCATATTCTTTTGCTATTTTTTCAATATATACTTCTCTTTCCATTGTGTTATCTACTTTTGAAATTAGTTTTGCAATTTCATTTAAGAATTTTATTTTATCGTTTGTATTATCTAAATCTAATTCTTTTTTTAGTATTTTTACTTTAAATTCAACTACTGAAAATGCTTTGTCTATTACATTTTGGAAACGCATATTTCCATATTTTAATATGTACTCGTCTGGATCTTTTGCTCCTTCTAATTGTATCACTCTTAGGTCGCATCCCATGTTTTGTAGAATATCTATTGCTCTTAATTTTGCTTTTATTCCTGCGTCGTCTGAATCAAAACTTAATATTATTTGTTCTGAGTTTTTTCTTAGTAACCATCCTTGTTGTTCTGTTAATGCTGTTCCAAGTGGAGCTACAACATTTGTTATTCCTCTTTGATGTAGTGAGATTACATCCATATATCCTTCAACTATTAATAACTTTTTTGTGTCTCCTTTTTTTGCAACATTTAGTCCAAATAAATGTCTTCCTTTGCTATATACTACATTTTCTGGTGAGTTTATGTATTTTGGTTTTGAGTCATCTAAAACTCTTCCTCCAAATGCTATTACTCTACCTCTAGCATCACATATTGGAAACATTAATCTGTTTCTGTATCTGTCTATGTATTGACCTCTTTCATTTTTATTGACTAACCCTGATTCTAATATTTCTTGTTCTTGGAATCCTTGTTTTTTTAACTCTTGATATAGCTCATCAAATTTGCCTGAGAATCCAATTCTAAATGATTTTAGTGTTTCATTTGTTAGTTGTCTTTTTTTTACATATTCTTGTGCCATTTTAGCTTGTGGTTTGTATAAATTTTGATGGTAGTATTCTGCTGTGAATTCATTTACTTTATATACTTTGTCTTTTAGTATTTCTCTTTGTGTATCTCCATTGTTTTGTAGTGTTGGCAATTGTATATTTGCTCTTTCTGCTAACATTTGCACTGTTTCTACAAAGTTTAGTCCTTCTATTTGTGATACAAATGTTATTACATTTCCTCCAACTCCACACCCAAAGCAGTGGAATATTTGTTTATCTGGTGAGACTGAAAAAGAAGGTGATTTTTCGTTGTGAAATGGACATAGTCCAAAGAAATTTCTTCCGCTTCTTTTTAAGTGCACATATTGTGATATGACATCTACTATGTCGTTGGATTGTCTTACTTCGTTTAATATCTCTTCACTATATCTTGCCATTTTTCCTCTCTTTCTTTCAAATAAACATACTTATATATAATATTCGACCTATTTTACATAAATCCTTCTTTGTTTTTTAAAAATTATAAATCTATTTTGTTGTGTGTTGATAATTCATAATGTACTTTTACAAAAAACATGGGCAGATAAAGTTTTACCTTTGTCCACCCTATGTTTTACTTTATAAGCTGGAGTAGTTCCTCCATCCTCCTTTTAGCTTCTGTATAGCCCAATTCACTTGCTAAGGCTATGTCTTCCGGTGTTCCAAATGTTCCCATGTTTCCTATATATGGCTTTATGAGAAAATCCGCATGTTCTTCAGGTTTTTTCCATGCATCTACATATCGTGAGTTTAAATTTGTTTTTTCCTTTTTAAATGAACAAACTAAGTTAAAACCTTTTTTGGGTAAAATTGGATTGGCTACCATTCCACCATCCCAAAATTTATAGTTTTTTTCATTTATGCGCATATGGTAATGTTCATATGCAATTGGAAAACTACAAGATGCCCGACAAGCTTCACCTAATGTTACATTAGGTGTTGTTTCTTTTGAGAATACAAATTTTTTAGGATGCCATATTCCGCCTTGATTGGCAGTAATAATCAGTTTTACTTTTAAGTCCTTAAATCTTAAGTTCTTACAATATCCATTTACTGTATCCTCTATAACTTGGCTACCCTTTCCTCCTTTAAGTCTGCTTGCATTTGAATATATCACTACAAATTCTTTTAATAGTTGTTCTATTTCTGTACATGACGTATCTAATGCAGCCAATGTAGCAATTATTGCACCTATACTAGTTCCAGAGTAACATCTTATCTGCACTTTTTCTTCTTTCAAAGCCTTTAATACTCCAACTGCTGGGACTTTTACTCCACCGCCCCGAATAGCTATATTTATTTTTTTCATTGTGTAACCTCCTTTGATTCAAGCTATCCTTTATACTTTAGACTATCTATATTATACTATAATTCATGTATATTTTCAAGTTTTATGTTAATTTACGTATTTAATAACATCATTTTATTATCTAATTTATTCACTATTTTAGCACATTGAACAAGTTCTTTTGATGTAGATTTTGTTACCTCTTTATCTGGTTTGTATTTCATTTTGTGTTCAATACTTGCCCAAAAATCCATTGCTAATGTTCGTATTTGTACTTCTACTTTTACATATATTAAATTTTGTGATAACGTAATTGGAACTTCAAGAATCATATGATAGCTTGAGTATCCACTTTTTTTAGGGTTTCTTACATAATCTTTTTCTTTTAGAACTTTTATTCCTGGTATTTTTGTAATTAAATTTCTTATTGAATATATATCTTTTTGAATTGGGCATATTGCTCTAATACCTGCAATATCATTAATATTTTTTATCATTTCTTTGTATGTATATTTTAAATTTTTGTCTTTCATCTTTTTTGTAATACTTTCTGGTGATTTTATTCTTGTATTTATGTGGTCTATTAGGTCGTATTCATAAAATAATTTAAATTCGTCTTTTAGTATTTCTAATTTTGTGTTGATTTCTTTTAATGCTACTTGATATATAAACATTACTTTTTCAAATTCTTTGCTTTTGGGATCTATTGGTGTTTCTATCTCCATTATATTTTCAATTTTTTGTAATTCTTTGTTTTCTTTCATTTGGTTTCCACCTTTCTTCGGTGCTTTTAATTGATTATTATTTAATTTTCAATTTTTCTGCTCCCATATTTTTATATTTATATTATATGAGTATTTTATTTTTATATTATTCCCAAATGTTATTTTTTGTGTAAATTTTGTGTGAACTTGTTTTTTGTATTTTTCAAATTGCATATATCTATACCTTTTTGAAGTTATTTTCTTCATTTCATTCAAAAAGAACTTATAACTAAAAAATATGAGCCTCTTTCACTCAGGCTTAAAGGCTCTTGCCTTTTCCCGTGAACATTCCTCATATTTTTTAGAAATAAGTTCTATTTTTCATTCCAATCAAACAATACCTTCAAAAAGGTATAGATATATGCAATTTGAATATTATTATAAAATTATCTACTTTTTCCATCTATTGTTGGTTTATCACTAAATCTAGCACCTTTTATCTGTGGTGTATTCTTAGCAACTTTGTATTTTGGCATTTTATTTACTGCATTACTTATAGCTCCAATTGTTTTTTGTCTTTTGTCTTTTGGCATATTTTCAAGTTTTTTTAATACCCATGTATTATTTAACATTTCTATTGTCTCTAGCTTATTTTGATCTAATATCATTTTATTTAATATATCTATTATTCTATCTTTTTTTTCTATTGGAATTTGTTTTATTAAATTTATAATTTCATTTTCTTTTTTCTGTAATTCTGTATTTTCACTATTTATTGGTTTAGAAATATCTATTTTCTGTATTTCTTTATCACCATTATTTATTTGTCTATAAATGTCTATCATGTCTTCTTTTTTTAATTGGTTTGCTGTATGTTTTTTTACTGTTTCTATCAAATATTTTTTTTCATCTTTTGTCATTTGGCTTAATTGTTTTGATTGTGGAATATTAATAATTCCTGTCTTGTCATATTCTATTCCTACTTGTCTTCCTAGTTCATTTAACACTATTTTTTTAAACTCTCTTTTGACAAATCTATGTTTTTTCTTCTTTTTTTCTTCCTCGTTTTCTTGATTAATTCTTTCTTCTACTATGTCATCATATTTTTTTTGTACTAATGTTGCTATATCTATTTCTATCATTTCTCCTGTTGGAATAACTTTAGATAGTGTATATATTGGTGCTATTTTTTTACTATCATCATAATAATCTTCTGCTATTTTTTGTGCTATAATATTCTTAATTACTTCATATATATCATCATTTATATTTTCCGGAGTTAGTTTATCTTTTATTCCTACTATTTGTTCTGAGAGTTCTGTATCTTTCATTTTTTTTACTTTTGCATATATTTTTTCTAATTCGTTTTTTGCTTTCTTTCTTTGTTGTTCTATTTGTCTTTTTTTTTCCTGTCTTTGAAGTTCTAATTGTTTTTGTTCTGCTTGTTTCTGTTTTTCTTGGTCATGCATTTGCTGAATTAAATCCAAATTGTCTTGTATATTCATTGCTCCCTTTTCAACTATATTTCTAATTGTGTTATCCGGAATGTCTGTCTCAGCATTGTTTATTGCTTCTACTATAACCTCATTTGGTATGTCTTCTTTTTTAGAAAATTCTATTGCTGTTCTTTCTACAAGTTGATCTGATATATTCTTCCTTTCTATCAATTCTGTTAAAAGCTTTCTTTCTTCTACTGGATCTCGATTATTTTGTATAATTTGCATTATTTTTTCTACTGTATCGTTTATTGGGTTTTCTTCTCCATTTTCTTTTTTTTCAATATATAACTTTTCTATTTCATTTGCTTTTTCATTTATCCTCTTATCAACTTGTTCATTTTCTGCACTTAGCGCTGTATTATTTCTATTTATAAAATTTTTTATTCTATCTGTTATTTTCACTCTATCACCTTATTTTCCATAATAACTATCTAGCATAATTTGTTTAATTTCTTCTACTAATGGAACTCTTGGGTTTGCTGTTGTACATTGATCTTCAAATGCTCTGTCTGCAAGAACATCAACTTTTGCCAAAAATTCTTTTTCGTCAATTCCTGCATCTTTAAAAGATTTTGGAATATTTAATTTTTCATTTAATTCTTTTATTTTTTCTACTAGACTATTTACACCCTCTTCTATTGTATCTGCTTTTAATCCTAATTTTTTAGCTAAATGACTGTATTTTTCGTCTGCTATATAATATTCATATTTAGGGAATGATACAAACTTGCTTGGCTTACTTCCATTATATTTTACAACATATGGTAATAATATTGCGTTTATTCTACCATGTGGTAAATGGAACTCTGCTCCTATTTTGTGTGCAATTGAATGGCTTACTCCTAAAAATGCGTTTGTAAATGCCATTCCAGCAATTGTACTTGCATTGTGCATTTTTTCTCTTGCTAGTTTATCACTTCCATCATTGTATGCTTTTTCTAAATAATTCATTACTAATTCTACTGCTTTTTCTGCTAAACCATCTGTATAGTCTGATGCCATGTTTGATACATATGCTTCTAATGCGTGTGTTAATACATCCATTCCTGTGTCTGCTGTTACAGATTTTGGAAGGCTCATAACTAGGTCTGGGTCTACTATTGCAACATCTGGTGTTAATTCATAATCTGCAAGTGGATATTTTCTGTCTTTTTCTTTGTCTGTTATTACTGCAAATGATGTTACTTCTGATCCCGTTCCTGATGTTGTTGGTATTGCTACCATTTTTGCTTTTTCTCCTAATTTAGGGAATTTGTAAGTACGTTTTCTAATGTCCATGAATTTTAATTTTAATCCTTCAATATCTGCTTCCGGATGTTCATAAAATAGCCACATTCCTTTTGCTGCATCCATTGGGCTTCCTCCACCTATTGCTATTATTACATCAGGTTTAAAACTGTTCATTTGTTCTACACCTTTTTTAATTGTATCAAATGATGGGTCTGGCTCTACATCACTAAATATCTCTGAATGTACATATTGTTGTCTTTTTCTTAAATGATATAAGATTCTATCTACATATCCTAATTTGACCATCCCTTGGTCTGTTACTATAAAGGCTCTTTCTATATCTGGCATTTTTTCTAAGTATGCTATTGAACCTGCTTCAAAATATATTTTTTCTGGAACTTTAAACCATTGCATATTAACTCTCCTTTTCGCAACTCTTTTTATATTTATTAAGTTTACTGATGACACATTTGCTGTTGTTGAATTTTTTCCAAATGAGCCACATCCTAATGTAAGTGATGGCATATTTGTGTTATAAATGTCTCCTATTGCTCCATGTGTTGATGGTGAGTTTACTATTATTCTTCCTGCTTTTAAAGTTTCTGAAAATTTTAATATTGTATCTTGGTTTTCACTGTGAATTGCTGCTGAGTGTCCAAGGCCACCAAATTCTAGTAGTTTTTCTGCTTTTTCAATTCCTTCTTCTTCATTTTCAACAATGTAATATGTTAAAACTGGACTTAGTTTTTCTTTTGAAAATGGATAGTTGCTTCCTATTCCTTCTTCATATACAACTATTACTTTTGTATGTTCTGGTACTTCAAAGCCTGCTTCTTTTGCAATTGTATATGGTGATTGCCCTGGTACATGTGATTTTAGTTTATATCCATATTCTTCTGTATATTCAAACATTGAGTTTTGTAATTTTTGTTTTTCTTCTGGATTTACAAAGTAGCATCCAGATTCTCTCATTAATTTTTCAAATTCTTGATATATATCTTTATCTACTAATACTGCTTGTTCAGATGCACATATCATTCCATTATCAAATGATTTTGATAGTACTAAATCATTTACTGATGTTTTTAATTTTGCTGTTTTGTCTATATAACAAGGTACATTTCCTGGCCCTACTCCTAGTGCTGGTTTTCCGCATGAGTATGCTGAACGTACCATTCCTGTTCCACCTGTTGCTAATATTAGGTTTACATCTGGGTGGTTCATTAATAACCTTGTTGCTGTTATTGATGGTTCTTCTATCCATAATATGCAGTTTTCTGGTGCTCCTGCTTGAACTGCTGCATCTCTTAATATTCTTGCAGCTTCAGAACTACATTTTTGTGCTGATGGATGGAATCCAAATATTATTACATTTCTAGTTTTTGCTGATATTATTGATTTGAACATTGTTGTTGATGTTGGATTTGTTACTGGTGTTACTCCTGCTATTATTCCAACTGGTTCTGCTATTTCTAGATATCCTTCTTCATCATTTTCATTTATTACTCCAACTGTTTTTTCATTTTTAATGCTATGATATATATATTCTGTCGCAAACATGTTCTTTGTTATTTTGTCTTCATATATTCCTCTTCCTGTTTCTTCTACTGCCATTTTTGCTAGTTCCATATGGTGTTCTAGTCCTGCCATTGACATTGCTTTTACAATGTTATTTATTTGTTCTTGGTCTAGTTTCATGTATTCTTCTGATGCCTTTTTTGCCTTTGCAACTAATTCATCTATCATCTTTTGTATTTTTTCTTCTTCTAAATTTTCTGCCATAAGATTTCCTCCTTGGTATTATTTTATCCTTTTTTATTATATATTATTAGAAAAATTTGTCAACTCTTTTATAATATTAAAAAACCGGAATTAAGATTTTGTACGCAGTGCAAACTGCTACAAAATCTAATTTCTGCCATATTTATTTTCTACATAAAGTTATCATACTATGATAACTTTCCTAGAATATAAAAAGAAGCATTTTTTATAAAATGCCTCTTTTTTCAATATTTTAATACAAATATTTTTGTGGGTTTACATGTTCGCCATTAATTCTTATTTCAAAATGTAAATGTGGTCCTGTTGAATTACCTGTACTACCTACTAGGGCTATTACATCTCCTGCTTTTACTTCTTGCCCTTCTGTTACGTACATTTTGCTAGTATGTGCATACCAAGTTTCTACACCGTTTCCATGATCTACTTTTACCAAGTATCCATATGATCCACTATATTTAGCACATGTTACTTTTCCATCTGCAACTACTTTTATTTGAGTTCCTTTACTTGCTGCTATATCTAATCCTGTGTGTGTTGATACTCTTATTTTACTACTAGCCCCATATCTTGAAGAAATTGTTCCTGATACTGGTAGTGTTGCTATTTTTATTCCATTTATTTGAGTTATTTCATTTTCTGTATTTGTTTTAATGTCTAACTTTTCTATTATATTTTCTTTTGCAACTTCAAGTGTATTTGCATTTAAATTTTTTTCATTATTAGTTGTTTTTTCGCTAATTTCTAATTCTACATTTTGATTTGATACTTCCTTTATGTCTTCTACTAATTTTTCTGCTGTTTCTTTGTCTGACACACTTTCAATCGCTTTGCCATTATATGCTATTTCATAATATTTATATGTTATTTCAAGTTCATTTTGCAATGCTATTATTACATCACTTTCATTATCTTGTTGTGTTCTTTCTACTAATTTTAATTCATATTCTGGAGTTGTAGTTAATTTCACATTTTCCACATTTTTGTTACTGTAGTTTTCTATGTTATTTTTTATTGATTCGTTTAGCGCTTTTTTATTATTTATATACCCTACTTCTTCTCCAGAAATCTTTACTTCATACATTGGTTTATATTTTATTAATATTATCGCGATTATAAAACCAATTGCTATTAAAGCAATATTTAAAAATTTTAATGTTTCTTTTGTATAAAACTTAAATTTTTTTATACTAATATAATCCACTCTCCTTTTTAATTCTTAAGCGCGAACATCTTTTATTATACTATATATTTTGCTCATTTTCAAATTATGTATACCTTATTTGCTATTTTTTCCTTTTTTTTCTAGTTGTTACTTATTATTTCTGTTTATTTTTGTTATTTTTACTCTTTTTTTCTCTTTTTTTCGTATTTTTTCTTTTATTTTTGTTCAAATTTGTTTTTAATATTTCAAATTATTACAATTTTCGACACACTTTTCTAGTATTTTTTTAATTGTTTAGGCTTCTATTAATTTATTAGTTTATTTTTCTTGCTTTGTTACTTCAAAACTTATAAGTTAAATGATATATTATTGTTATAAATTTGAACGATAATTGCAAAGTTATAAAATTTGGAACTTAAAATTTAAAAATTTTGGTTCTAATAAACGGAGCGAATAAAGTGAAAGGATGGTGATAAAGATGGCAATCGATTATAGTGTTATTGGTTCTAGAATAAAACAAGCTAGACTTGCTAAAAATATGACTCAAGAAGATTTAGCAGATAAAATTGATATTTCTGTTGCTTTCTTAAGTAGAGTAGAAAGAGGTAATTCTCATATTAATTTAAAAAGATTAAATCAATTATGTGGTTTATTAGATGTTTCAGAAGGTTATTTACTAAATGGTGCTTCTAGCAGTTCTGAAAATTATTTAGATAAAGAATTTACTGATTTGATTAAAAGTGTTTCTCCAGAGAAACAAAAATTAATTTATAATGTTGCAAAAACAATTGCTGAAACAGATATGAATGAAGAATAATAATAAAAAATTGCCAATAAGGTTAAAATCTTTTGGCAATTTTTTAATTTATTGTGGTATTTGTTGGTCCTGTTCCTACAACAGCTTCTTGTAAAGAGCGCCACGTATTACATCCAATTATTCCATCTGCTGTTAATCCTCTTGATTTCTGATAATTGATTACAGCATTTTGAGTTGCTGCTCCAAATATTCCGTCTAGTCCATTTGTTCTAAATCCTAATGTATTTAAATCATCTTGAGCTATACATACATAGTTGCTTAAACTTCCTCTTTTTAGTTGTGGAAATCCACCAGTTGAACATGCTGGTTTTCCAAATCGTTTATCAAAATGTACCCATGTTGGCGTTAATGAAATCGGTTCAACATAATACCATACTCCTGAATTTTTTGCTGAATTCCATAGTCTTGTTCTTTGTGTAGAGCTTAGTGTTTGCCCTACGTCAAATGCTACTCCTGCATAATGTTGACTTTGGTTTCCGATGTCCTCCTTCATATGGCCTTTTGAATGCAAAACCTACTGGTATAGGAGCTCCAAAAATATATCTTTGGCTATTCCAACTTTGCATTGTTCTTTTTGTTGTCCATAATATATTACTTTTGCTTGAGCCTCTAAATTCTCTTACCCTTAATGTTCCATTTGTATTATATGGCATTGGTTCTGCCTCACCTCTATAGTATGTTTCCATTCTATCTGTATCATTATTAAATACTAATATTTTTGCCAAAAGAAAACCCCCTCATATATTTTTTATTTTATTATATGAGGGGATATATGTATTTGTTACTATTTTACTTCCTTGCATCTAACTATTACTCTTAATTTGCTATCATTTGTACATGTTATTAAAGTAAGTTCTTTTCTTCCTCCTGTTAATTGTGTTGTATCGCTTGTATCGTTAGGATCTACTGTGTGTTTATCGTATACTTCATAATTTATAGTTCTTCTTGTTAGGTCAGTTAATTTTACTGTATCTCCAACTACTAAATTGGGAACTTTACTAAAGAATTTACTATTTCTATAGTTATGTCCTACTATACAGAAATTACCTACTTCATTTGGGTCACATCCGTGATATTTAACTGGTGAGCTTTTTAGTAGTGATTCTGTTTCTTCTAGGCTTCCTGTTTCACCTTGTAATACTGTATATTTTACATTTATTTTTGGTATTTCTACTGTTGAAATAATTTTATATTTATATCCTCCTGCATTTGTTTTCCATTCTGCTTGATTATTTGCATTTGCTACATTTGTTTTTTCTTCATTGTTTGATTGTATATTTTCTTCCTGATCTTTATCTTCTGTTAAATTGTCTAAAACTACTAAAAGTATATCGTCTTTTGCAATTGTTGTGTCTTCTTCTTTGGTTTCTGATAAAGTTTGATTCATATCAGCTAATAATTGTTCTGATGCTGCTGCACTTTTATTTCTGTCATATTCTGCATATATATAAAGAGAAGTTAGAATGCATACAACAAAAAGTGATATTATAAAATAAAATTTATATATCTTCTTTTTTCTCTTTAGTTCTGGTGTTATATATAATTTTTCTGTAACTAAAATTTGATTCATTCTAACCTCCTTATAAAATACAATCCTTTATAAATTATAACATATTTACTAATATTTTTAAACTTTTTTTATAAATTATCTGAAATTTTTTCAAATTGTTCTAATGTTAATTCTTCTGGTCTTATGTTTTCATTTATTTGTAGTGATTTTAATAATTCTATTCCTTGATTTTTATTTTCAAATATTTTATTATTTGTCAATGAATTTAATAGTGTTTTTCTTTTTTGCATAAATGCGCATTTTATTACTTTGAACATTTTTTCTTTGTTTTTAGGTGTAACAATTGGTTCTTTTCTTATATTTAATTTTATTATTTTTGATGTTACTGCAGGTTCTGGGATAAATGAACTATTAGGTACTTCCATTATCGCTTCTGATGTTGCATAATAATATACTGCATATGTTATTGCTCCTGTGTTTTTTTCTCCTGGGATAGCAATTAGTCTGTCTGCTACTTCTTTTTGTATCATTACTGTTATGCTTTCTAATTCTAACTCTTCTTCTAATAATTTCATTATTATTGGTGTTGTGATATAATATGGTAAGTTTGCTACTATTTTTACATTTTTTATTTTTCCTTCCGCTTTTTCTTTTTCTATTATATTTTTTAAGTCTACTTTTAGTACATCATTATTTATTAATTCAAAATTATTATATAAAGAAAATCTATCTTTTAGTATTTGTAGCATCTTTGTGTCTAGTTCTATACATATTACTTTTCCAGCTTTTTCTAGTAAATATTTTGTTAGTGTTCCAAGCCCTGGGCCTATTTCTATTACTAAGTCCTGTTTGTCTATATTGCTACAATCTACTATGTTTGTTACTACTTCTTCGTTTATTAAAAAGTTTTGTCCTAGATTTTTGTTTGCTTTTATGTTGTATTTTTTCATTATGAATCTTGTTTCTTCTAAAATATTTTCCATTTTTATTCCTTATATAATAAATTTAGGTTTTTGGATTAGGTTTTACCTATAAACCTTTCTCGTTTTTGTACCTTTGTATTATATCATTTTTTCCTTTTTTATTCAATATTTTGTTCTATTTTTAGGTGTTTTATGGTTACTTATCTTAAAACTTGCATTTATACTATCTGTTTTATATGATTTATATTGAACTTTCCACTTTTTATTAATATTTCTACAACATCAAATCTAATATATTCATTTATCATCTTATTTTTATATAAAAAATATCTAGCGGTTCTAAATAAATGTTTAATCTTTTGTTTTGTTACAGCTTCTGATGGAATGCCAAATAATTTATTGCTACGACTTTTTACTTCTATAAATACAATCTCATTATTATCTTTGGCAATAATATCAATTTCACCTTGCTTGCAATAAAAGTTTCTTTCTAAAATGGTATATCCTTGTTTTTCTAAGTACTCTGTTGCAAGGTTTTCACCTGTGTTTCCAAAATCTCTTTTTATGTGTATTTTCATAATTTTTTATAATTATTTCCTGGAAGTGATACTATTTTTTCTTGAAGCTCAAGCATCATTAATTTGTAATTTATTTCACTAATTTGCATATGTGTTGTTTTTACTATTTCATTAATGTGCATTGGTTGTTCATAACTTAAAATATTATAAATTTTTTCAAATTCTGGTTCTACTTTTTTATCTTTTTGTTTTATAATTTCTTTTTTCTTTAAATTTAATTCAGAAAATTTTTTTATAATATCTTCAGTTTTTGTTACTAAAAATGCTCCTTCTTGTATTAATCTGTTCGGTGTTATACCTTTTGAATTTTCTAAGCTTGATGGTATGCAAAATACATTTTTTCCTAGCTTTTTAGTTATTTTTGCTGTAACGCTTGTACCACTTCTATATCCTCCTTCCACTATTAATGTTCCAATTGAAAAACTTGCTACTATCCTGTTTCTTTCTAAAAAATGCTTATATGTTGCCTCTTCGTTTTCCTCATATTCACTTATAACTAGTCCTTCATTTTCTAATATTTGCTTATATAGTTTTTTGTTTTTCTGTGGGAATATATTATTAAAACCACATGGTAGCACTGCTATTGTTTTTCCTTGTATTTCTAGGCTTGTAGTATGTGCAATTTCGTCTATTCCTTCTGCCATTCCACTTACTATTGTTAATCCATATAAACTTAATTCTTTTGTGAATTTTTTTGCCATTTTTTCTCCATATTGTGTTGGTTTTCTAGTTCCTATTATTGATATTCCGATTTGTTTTTAATAGTTCAATGTTTCCTTTTGCATACAATATCTGTGGCGGTTGTTTCAGTTTTTTTAATTGTTTTGGATATATTGAATCTTCTATGTTTATTTTCATTAAAATTTGTCTCCATACTTTCTATCTAAATTTCTATATTGAATTGCTTCTAAAATGTGTTGTTTTTCTATATTTTCTTTTTCATCTAAATCAGCTATTGTTCTTGCCACTTTTAGTATTCTTGAATATGCTCTTGCACTTAATCCCAGTTTGTTAAATGCCTGCTCTAGTATTGTTTTGGATTGTTGATCTATCTTGCAGTATTTTTCTATCATTTTTGGTGTAAGTTCAGCATTTGAATATATTCCAGTATTTTTATATCTTAAGTATTGTATTCTTCTTGCTTTATTTACTCTTGATTTTATTTGATTTGATGTTTCTGGTTTTATATCAGAATTTAATTTTTGATATTTTACTGGTTTTACTTCAACATGTAAGTCTATTCTGTCTAGTAATGGTCCACTTATTTTATTTAGATATTTTTCTATTGCTATCTTAGAACAATTGCATGTTTTTTCTTCACTTCCATAATATCCGCATGGACATGGATTCATACTTGCTATAAGCATAAAGTTTGATGGATATTCTACTTTTGAATATAGTCTCGATATTGTTACTTCTTTGTCTTCTAGCGGACCTCTTAGTATTTCAAGTGTGGTTCTATTAAATTCTGGTAATTCGTCTAAAAACAAAACACCATTATGTGCTAAACTTATTTCTCCTGGTTTTGGATTTCTTCCACCACCTATCATTGATGTTGGTGATATTGTGTGATGTGGGCTTCTAAATGGTCTAGTTGTTACAATTCCTATGTTGTTGTCCAGTATACCAGATATACTATGTATTTTTGTTACATCTAATGATTCTTCAAATGTTAAGTCTGGCAATATTGTTGGTATTCTTTTTGCTATCATTGTTTTTCCTGAACCTGGTGGACCAATTAATATGCAGTTGTGTCCTCCTGCTGCTGCTATTTCTAATGCTCTTTTTACATTTTCTTGTCCTTTTACTTCTGAAAAGTCTAGTTTTTCTTTACTTTTTTTGTTAAATATTTTTAATATGTCTATTTGTGCTTTTTCTATTTTTTTATTTCCGTTTAGATAGTCTATTACTTCTTGTAAATTTTGTACTCCTATTATTTCTAAATTTTGTATAACTGCTGCTTCTCTTTCATTTGCCTTTGGGAGTATTACTTTTCTAATTCCTAAATTCATTGCTTCTATACACATTGGTAATACTCCATTTATTCTGTTTATTTTTCCATCTAATGATAATTCTCCTATAAATATTGTGTTTTCTAGTTTGTTGTTTATTATTTCTTTTTGAGCTATTAGTATTCCTATTGCTATTGGTAGGTCGTAACTTGTTCCTTCTTTTTTTGTACTTGCTGGTGCTAAGTTTATTATTATTCTTCTGCTTGGAAATTCTACGTTTGAGTTTTTTATTGCTGATTTTATTCTTTCTTTTGACTCTTTTACACTTGTGTCTGGCAGGCCTACTATTTCAAATGTTGGTAGCCCTCCTGTTATGTCTGTTTGTACTTCGACTAAACTTCCTTCTATTCCGGTTAATGAAATTGTTTTTATGTTTGATATCATCTGTTTTCCTTTCTTTTTTCATATTTTGTTACATTTTACTATTTCATATATTTTTATTTACTAATATATGAAACTTTAAAATGTAACAATCTTTTATTGTTTTTATTTAAAATTTACTAAATTTATTGATTTTTAAATATCTTTAATATAAAATAATGTTATAATTTTTAACAAAAGAGTGGTGAAAATATTGAATAAAAAAAACAACCAAAAAAATAATAAAAATACAAATAAAAAAGTAACAAAAATAAATACTGAATTTAAATCTCAAAATTTTATATATACAAAAAAAATTAAAACAATATTTATAGTAATAATTTTAATTTTTGCACTATTGATAGGTAGAATCGGCTTTCTACAATTTGTACAAGGAAATTATTTAAAAGAACTTGCATATAATCAGCAATCTATTAATCAAATTATCAGTCCTAAAAGGGGTTCTATTTATGATTCTACTGGTAAAGTGCTTGCTACTAGTGCTTCTGTTGATACTATAACTATAAACCCTGAAAAAATAAAGGATTCTAAGAATTCTGATAATACTCAAGCTTTAAAAGAAAAGGTTGCTAAAGCTTTTTCCGATATTTTTGAACTTGATTATGATGAAACTTTAAAAAAGGTTACAGGTACTTCAAAAGTTGAAACTATTGCCAAAAAAGTAGAACAATCTAAAGTTGATCAATTAAAAAAATGGATGGATGAAAATAATGTTTCTGTTGGGATAAATATTGATGAGGACACAAAAAGATATTATCCATATAGTACTGTTTTATCTCAGGTTATTGGTTCTTGTGGTAGTGACAATCAAGGCTTAGCTGGTATTGAAAATAAATGGGATAAGGTCTTAGCTGGTACTCCTGGTAAAATTGTTAGTTCAAAAAGTGCTAGTCAAGAAGAAATTCCTAATACTGAGGAAACCTATATTGCTGCTGAAAATGGTAGTGATTTAACTCTTACTGTTGATTTAAATATTCAAACTATTGTTGAAAAATATTTAAAGCAAGCAGTTGTGGATAATAATGTTGAAAATGGTGGTAATTGTATTGTTATGAATCCTAAGACTGGTGATATATTGGCAATGGCCACTTATCCAAATTATGATTTAAATCAACCTTTTACACCTAATGAATATGTAGCAAAAACTTATGATTCTTTAAATAGTGAAGAGAAGGTAAATGCAATTTATAAGATGTGGTCTAATAAGTCTGTTTCTGAGTTATATGAACCTGGTTCTGTTTTTAAGCTTATTACTGCATCTGCCGCATTAGAAGAAAATATTACTGGTACAGATGTTAGTGGCGATTTTTATTGTCCTGGTTATGAAATGGTAGATGGAGTTAGAATAAATTGTTGGAAAACAGATGGTTCTCATGGTTCTCAATCTTTAAGAAAAGCATTAGAAAATTCATGTAACCCTGCACTTATTCAATTAGGTTCTAGAATCGGTACTGCTACTTTATATAAATACTATAAATCTTTTGGATTCTTTGATACAACTGGTGTAGATTTGCCTGCTGAGGCTAGTTCTATTTTTAAAGAACAATCTACTGTTATACCTGTTGAAAGAGCAACTTATTCATTTGGGCAACGTTTTAGTATTACTCCTTTGCAAATGATTACTGCAATTTCTGCAATTGCTAATGATGGTATTTTGATGAAACCAAGAATTGTAAAATCTATTACTAATACGGATACTGGTGCTGTTACAAATATTGATACAGAAGAAGTTAGACAAGTTATTTCTACTGAAACAGCTTCAAAGGTTAAATATATGATGCAATCTGTTGTTGAAGATGGTACTGGTTGGAGAGGCGGAGTTACTGGTTATACTGTTGGTGGTAAAACTGGTACTTCTGAACCAAGAGCTGGTAGAGAAGATATTGATGGTTATGTTGCTACTTATGTTGCAATTTCTCCTGTTGAAGATACTCAAGTTGTTTTATTACTTAATTTATATAAACCTCCAAAGAGTAATCACCAAGGTGGAACATTGGCTGGACCTGTTGTTTCACAAATGTTAACTGAAATTTTACCATATTTAGGAATTCCATCAGATGCTGAATCTACTGATGATTCTGATTTAATTACAGTTCCTGAGGTTAGAAATAAAACTATTGCAGAAGCAGAAAAGGTTCTTACAAATGCTGGTTTCACTTCAAAAATTACAACTTCTAATGATAAAAATAGTACAGTTGTTACAGATCAAGTTCCAAAGCCAGGTGTTTCTTTATCAAAAGGATCTACTATTATGCTTTATGATCAAGATACTCGTGTATCTACAACTGTTCCAGATTTAACAGGAAAAAGTAAATATCAAGCAACTTCTGAATTAAAAAATGCAAATTTAAATATTAGTATTGAGGGCTCTGGTACTGTTGTTTCACAAGATCCGCCTAAAGGTTCTAATGTTGATGCTGGTACTGTAGTAAAAGTTACATTAAAGTCACATTAATATAATTTTGTTTTAAGAGGGATGTAAAAATCCCTCTTATTCCATTTTTTCTTCAAGCCAATATTTTTCTACAAGTTCATCTAGCTTTTCTATATATTTGTTTTTATTTTTTATTTTTTCTAATGTAGATTCATTTGCTCCTTTTAAATATTGAATCCATTGTTCTTTTCCTGTCATATTATTTTCATCGTAACATTTAAATTTTGGTAATTCTATTGTATACATTTCTAATTCTTCAAGTTTTATATTTCCTTCATTCGTTTTTATTCTTATTATTTTTTGATATTCTTTTGAAGAAAAATATTTAAAGTCTAGTAAGTTTATTGTTATTGTTTTTGCAAATTCTCTATTATCTCCATATTCTAGTTGATTTAGATGAATTTGAGAATAATACATTAACATTTTGGTTTGTACATATATTCCATCTATAAATTGAATTCCTATATTTATTTCTTCATTTTCTACTGTTGTTACTCTTACATCTGCTATTCCAAAATTTTCTTCCTTTGGTAGGTATTTTTCTATCTTTTTTAAATATGGATTTAATGATATTTCTTTTATATTAATATCTAATATTGCTTCTATAAAGTTTTTTAAGATTTCTAAATAAGCTTCAGAATTTAATATTTTTCTGAAAACATAGTTACTATTCGATACGAATTTTTGGTTCACTTTACGCGTTTTCACCTCCGTTTTAATGTTTTAAATTTGGATTTTTTAAAATTAGATCTAATTTAATTTTGATTAAAAGCTTTTGATTTAAAATTTAAATAGATTATAACTGCTTATTTTTGTTGTGTCAATATTTTTCTTTATTTTTATAAAAAAATCGACCGCAAAATTCGACATTTTGAGAACTTTGCGGTTTGTTATTTACTCTTTATTTAAATATTCTACTACTCCTTCTATACTTTTTTGTGGTGTTGAGGCTCCTGCCATTATTCCTATTGTATTTGCATTTTTTATATCATTTTGTGAATTTTCTAATTCTTTGTATGTTTCTATACAAAGAGCTTTTTTGCAATTTTCTATTGCTACTTCATATAATTTTTTTGTATTAGAGCTGTTTTTTCCACCTATTATTATCATAATATCAACTTTTTTTGATAATTCTTTTGTTTCTATTTGTCTTTGTTCTGTTGTTGCACATATTGTATTTTTTATTACTAATTCTATATTTTTTGGTAATTCATTTTCTATTATTTCTTTTATAATATAAAATTTTTCTAAACTATATGTTGTTTGTGAGATTACTAAAAGTTTTTTTATTCCTGATTTTTCTAGTTTTTCTAATGCTTTAAATGTGTCATCTTCTTTTTCTATTATATATGAGTTTTTATTGCAATGACTTATTGTTCCTAAATTTTCTGGATGTTTTGAACTTCCACATAAAAATACAAAATAACCTTTTTGTGAGTAATCTTCTACTATTTTGTGTATTCTTAATACATTTGGACATGTATAATCTTTTAATTCTATATTTCTTTTCTTTGCCTCTTCGTAAATTTCTTTTGGGACTCCGTGTGCTCTTATTATAGTTGTTCCCTTTGCATCTTCTATATTCTCTATGAATTTTATTCCTTGTTCTTCCAAATCATTTATAACTTGCTTATTATGCACTATTTCGCCTAGACAATAAACTTTTTTTGAGTTTTTATTTTCATTTTTTGCCCCATCTACTGCTCTTTTTACCCCATAGCAAAATCCAGCTGTTTTTCCTACTAGTATCTCCATATTTCGTTCCTTTCTGTTATTTTACCATTTCTAATATTTCTTTTTTTAATTCTTCAACAATTTTATCTTGTGGTATTTTTCTAATTATTTTTCCTTTTTTGAATAACAATCCTTCTTTTATTCCCCCTGCTATTCCTATATCTGCATTTTTGGCTTCTCCTGGTCCGTTTACAGCACATCCCATTACTGCAACTGTTATATTTGAGTCTATTGTTTGTAAAAATTCTTCCACTTCTTTTGCAATTGGAATTAAATCTATTTGTGTTCTTCCACATGTTGGACACGCTACTATTGTTGGTGAATTTTTGTATAAATTGCAGTCTTTTAGAATTTCTTTTGCTACTTTTATTTCTTTTATTGGTTCATCTGAAAGCGAAACTCTTAATGTGTCTCCTATTCCTTCTCTTAGTAGTATTCCAAGTCCTATACTTGATTTTATTGTTCCACTAAATTCTGTTCCTGCTTCTGTTATTCCTAAATGTAGTGGGCAGTTAAATGTTTTTGCAGCTTCTTCATATGCTGATATACACAAGTCTAAATTTGATGCTTTTAATGATATTGCATAATCATAAAAATTTAATTTTTCTAGTATATCTACATGTCTTTTTGCACTTTCTACCATTGCTTTTGCAGTTGGTTTTCCATTATATTTTTCTAGTAAATCTTTTTCTAATGAACCACCATTTACACCTATTCTGATTGGTATATTTTTTTCTTTACATTTATCAACAACCATTTTTACTCTTTCTTCTGAGCCTATGTTTCCTGGGTTTATTCTTACTTTATCAACTCCTGCATCTATTGCTTCTAATGCGATTCTGTAATCAAAATGAATGTCGGCAACTATTGGGATGTGTATTTGTTTTTTTATTTCTTTTATCGCTTTTGCGTCTTCTATATCTAGACATGCTACTCTTATTATTTCACATCCTGCTTTTTCTAAATTTAATATTTGTTTTACTGTTGCTTCTATGTCTTTTGTTTTTGTGTTACACATTGATTGTATGACTACTTTATTTTGTCCTCCTATTTGGACATTTCCTACCATTATTTTTCTTGTATTTTCTCTTTTCATTTTTTACCTCGTTATATTTTTATTTTGATACTTTTTATTTTAAATATTTTTAACCTCGTTTCTTTTGGGACATTTTTGTCCAATCAGAAAAGTCCCTACTGGACCAAACTAGACAAAAAGTGTCCAAAAAGAACCGTCCCTTTTGGACATATAACAAAAAATAGAAAGAACTTATCTTTCTATTTCTTTGTTGCTATATAATATCCTACTCCTCTTTTTGTTATTAGTATTTTAGGACTAGATGTGTCTTTTTCTATTTTTTCTCTTATCCTTCTTACTGTAACGTCAACTGTTCTTATGTCTCCATAATATTCATATCCCCATACTTTTTCTAGTAGTGTTTCTCTTGTTATTACTTGGCCTGGTTGTGATGCTAAGAATTTTAGCACTTCAAATTCTCTTAGAGTTAGGTCTATTATTTCTCCTCTTACTTTTACTTCAAATCTGTCTAAGTCTAGTTCTAAATCATTTACTTTTATTATATTGTCTGCTTCTGTTTCTGATATTTCTTGTATTGGTTCTTTTTTTACATTTGATATTTCATTTTTTCTTAAATTTGCTTTTACTCTTGCCATTAGTTCTCTTACACTGAATGGTTTTGTTATATAGTCATCTGCTCCTAATTCTAGCCCTACTATTTTATCTATTTCTGCATCTTTTGCTGTTAACATTAATATTGGTATATTTAAGTAATTTTTTACTCTTTTACACACTGTTAGCCCATCCATTTTTGGTAACATTATATCTAGTAACATTAAATCTGGTTTTTGTTCTAATGCCATATTTACTGCTGTTACTCCGTCTGTTGCTTCTAGTGTTTCATATCCTTCTTTTTTTAGATTATATACTAGTACATCTATTATTGCTTGTTCGTCATCTACTACTAGTACTTTTTTTGTTTCTTTTTCTAAATTTTCTTCCACAAAAAATTCCGCCTTTCTGTAGCCTTCTTTTATACTAGTATTTATATCACAATTTTTTGGAATATACAAGTATTTGATTGATTTTTTCTTTTAATTTTGTCATAATTTTGTTACACACATTCACAAATAATTATAAATATTTTTTATTATATATTTTTTATTAAATTTTCTTTTTATTTAATTCATATTCTTATTTTTACCATGCTTTTGTAGATAATTCCCATCCTTTCATTCCTTGTATTATGCTCAAACCATCATAAGTAGTGTTAAAACTTTTATTTGTCCACATTTGTATACTACTTAATGGTGTTGATTTTACTTTAAATATGATATATGCATTTGAGTAATTACTATATCCTGTTCTTCCACCATCTAAAATATTTGAAACATCCCAAATATTCCCATTTTGTTGAGAACTACTGCATATAACTAGTGGTTCTATTTTTCCATTTTGAACAGCACTTCTCATAGTCAAATAACTTCCATCTGTAAATCCAAGTTTAAAATCGCCAAAGCTTACACTCGATGTAAGTCCGCTTGCATTTATTTCAACGCCTACCCAAATATTAGTATCTGATTGTGTTTCTAATACATATGTTGTACTTCCAGCTACAACATTTTGCATAGGTAACCACTTATCTCTTAATTTTTCTTGTTTTTGAAGTCTTTTTCCACCATTCCAGAACATATAATCATGTATTATTTTACTTGGATGGGAGTAATTTCCATTATATGATGCCCCTTCCCATACACCATTTTCTGTAATTAATGTACCTTGAGTTGTTCCTTGGTATAATTCATTATATAACGATGATATTGATGTACCATAGTTAATATTATTTGGAACATTTACATTTGCAGCATTATAATATCCTCCATTTCCAGCATTATCCCATATATATAGATGTGTTAAATAAGTTTGTCCATAATGTCCAAATGTAGCTGGTGTTATATCCGCTCTATATGCATTTGCTCCTGCATCCCATGCAGCATCAAACCATACCCAATTGCTATATCCTCCGCTTTGTGTTGATGTAGGTGCTGTTACTCTTGCTATTCCAGATTCATTATCAGTTGCTTGTATATATAATCTTACTACACTTGAGTTTACTTCCCCCCACCACCAATTTGTATATGTTGGTGCTGTTTTATCTATATTTGTTATACTTCCGGCTGCAACTCCTCCGTAATTTATTCCATCTGTTAATCTTGCATATATCATGCCATTGTTGCTATATGTTCGTGTTGCTACATTTGCCCAATCTTGACCATCTGTACTTGTTTGTAATGTATATCCAGATACCGTTGTATTTGCCGTTACTGTTACATCTCCATTCGTCCATCCTGTTGTACTATATGAAAATGTTAAATTTACATCTTTTATCAAATCTGTTACATTTTCTGTTTTTACTGTCTTAACCTCATTTATATTTTCCGCTTTGTCTTTTACCCATGCATAATATGTTGTTCCTTGAATTTGATTATTTATTGTTATACTAAATTCTTTCGTACTATCTACTGATGTAAACTCCTCGCTTTTGGGTTGCTCTGAAGTTTTAGTTACTGCATATCCAGCAATTCCACTTTCTTCATCTGTTGCTTTTATACTTATACTGTTTGTAGTAGTTGTTGCTTCTGTAATAATAGGCCTTGTTTTATCTATATTTGTTACTGTTCCTCCTGCTGATCCTCCATAATTTTTGCCATC